>Ga0116227_10002333_pt1 | contig 43277 bp, 27 predicted proteins | sample S1TSphgellanicum_FD_89693 | JGI IMG/M metagenome (GOLD analysis project Ga0116227, IMG submission 89693) | Host-associated microbial communities from peat moss isolated from Minnesota, USA - S1T2_Fb - Sphagnum magellanicum MG | ecosystem: Host-associated > Plants > Peat moss > Unclassified... | reverse complement strand
TTTAATTTATTTTTTTTTTTTTTTTTTTTTTTTTTTTTTTTTTTTTTTTTTTTTTTTTTTTTTTTTTTTTTGTTTTTTTTTTTTTTCTTTTTTGTTTTTTTTTTTTGTTTTTTTTTTTTTTTTTTTTTTTTTTTTTTCCATCATTTTTTCTTTTTTTATTGTTATTATTTTATTTTTCTTCTTTTTTATTGGTGCTATGGATTCTTCTTCTTATCATTTTATTTCTTTCTTTTTTGTTGTTATTTTAGTTTTTTTCATCTTTTGTTTCTTTCTTCTCCTCTATTGTTATGATTTCTTCATCATCTCATTCTTTTTTTTCTTTTTTTTTTTCAAGCATTTGTTTTCATCACATCGTTGCACCTATTGCCATTGCTTGTTACATCATCATTAGTTTTGCACATCACACCAAGTATGCTTCTACCCTTTTCCTTGTTTATTTTTTTTTTTTCTGTTTTGTGAAACTAAAAAGAAAAAGTAAGGAAAAAAAAAAAAGATAGAAGAATTAAACAAAAGAAAATTGAAATTAAAAAAAGACAGAAGATGAAAAGAAAAGACATTACAGGAAGACAAAATTTGTTTTTGTTTTTTCCTTGTTTTTCTAGTTATTCTATTTTCTAAATTCCATAAGAAGATTTTTGTTCTTTTTCCTTGAAGATATTTTTCTTCTTTTTTTAAATTCAAGAAGAAACATTATAGTTTTCATTTCCATTAAATTGCTTTGCTTTCCTTTTCTTTGTTTTCTTGAAAATAAGAAGATTTTTTGGGGTATTTTTGCTCTATTTTTTCAATTTTTCTTTCATAAAGTGTTAGTAGAATTAGAATTTTGTTTCTTTTCTTATGTTTGTCCTAAATGTTTTTCCTCGCTATTTTTCGTTTTTTCTAATCTTTAAAATTCCAAAAGACAAATTTTTTTTTTTCCTATTTCCTTTATTTCCTATGTTCAATTTTTTTTTCAATTTTTCGTTTTTAAAAAAAAGTTCAATGGACAATATATGTTCATACCCATGTAATTTTTTTTGGGTTTGGTTTACATTTTTCAAACTTGTATATTAACGTGTATCATTTGTTTGATGTAAACTGTGAGTAACTATGAAATTTCAATTTGAAACCAATGGCATTCAACTCCAATTGTATCACTATCAACTTTACACTCATCAATATGATGTTAAAGTGATTACAACAACAAGAAATTATTGATGAACATATGACATTGTGGTTAATGAAAGTAGTTTTAAAAAGGGATCTTTTGAAGTTAGAAAGTAGCATGTATACCTTACGTGTCTCTTTGGCATAAACAATGGCATGGAATTCATGTTTTCGAATTTTTGGTCTTTTAAAAAAGTTTTAATAGATGTGATATTTGCATTGATTTTTTTTTTAAAAAAAAAACTTCACAACCAATGAAAAATCACTCTTCCTATTTCAACTACATGCCTAAACTAAAAAAAAAAAAATTAAAAAAAAAACCTTACATAGTTGAGCCATGTTCCAAAAATAACAATTACATTCCTAATGCCACCCCCAAATTTATTATTCAAATAGAAAACCTAATTTTTTTTTTCACTCTAATACCATTTCTAACCTTGGCCATAAGTTTTTAACAAATTAATTTTTTTAAAAATAATTTTTTTTTTTGGAAAATGAAGAATACAACACTGATTAGTACATAACTAATCACTCTAGTTATATCCCACTGTGATAGGAATATGAAAAAAATAAATAAATAAATAAATAAATCTTTTTCACACACCATTCATGTTGCATGGTGCATGGGTGAGTGTTGTGAATCATCACCTGGGTACCCAACGATGCACCATCATCCATTGGAAACCCATTAGGAATCAACCGGGTTACATTGATAATGAATCTTGTAAGCCCTTTTATTTACCCCTCACACTACGTTTGTAACTACCTATATAAGTGGTTAAGTATCATAGGTAAGTAGGGAGGGGGGAAATGTATGTGGTTATTAGTGTTGTGCATGTAAATGTTTTGGGACTTACGCTTGGTATAAATATAAATCTCATAATGAAATTTATTTACACTCCATGTAAGTGTCTAATATCCATTTATATTTGTGAAAATGTAAAATGTAGAACATGACACATGTAAATTTAAGTGTAAAATTGTAAAAATAAATTTAAAACCATGCAAAACAGTGTAAGTGTAATAATCAATACATTTATATAGTTTTACATGGCTATGTAAAACAATGTAAATGTAATACAATAGTTTTTTTGGGGGAAAAAAGGTATTTCATAATGTTTTGGTGATAGACCAATCAAATGGCCCATTGCAAAAAAAAGCAATCAAAACATGCACCCACAATTAATTAATATATGGATTTGCAAGAAGGTATGGTCATTATAGGTGTATAATAAAGATATAATAGAGTTATTTATAATAAGAAAATAACATCATAACATTGAGTTTGGTCATAAACAGGGTGAGACTATTAAAAATAGCTGCAAAAAAGAAAACATTAACATTCAAGGGGGAGAAGAGGAAACTCAGAAAACCATCAATTTCTGTGACAAACTAAGTTTCAACTTTTCTTTCATTTCTCCTGAGCGCCTACATTGCTGCTACATATATTTTCATTGCTCCTACCTGTAGGACTAATATAATTAGTCTAGAACCTTATGCATTAAATGCTGAGTTTCAGCATTTTATACCCAGATTTAATAAAATTTCCTCACTTTATGGATACATTGAAATGAGGTTTGAGGGTCAAAGGAGGCCTCAAAACAATGTGACTTTATGAATGACCTTAGTATATACATTTACATGTCCCAAAATATTTACACAGGGCTGTGTAAGTGTATTTGACAAATATTTACATTGGCCTTGTGTAAGTGTTAAAAAAAATTAATATACATGCCAACAATGTAAGCGTAACAAGTTTGAACATCTAAGGATAAACAATTTACACTTTACATGAGATTTATACGCTATATATATATCATTATTGACACTTACATGCACAACACTGATGGTCATTATCTACCTAAATAATTAAGTAAAGCACTTGGTGACCACACGGTGAATATATGTGTGTGAATGTTTAATACATAACTAACCACTGTGGTTAGAACTGAAAACACAATGGAAAAATGTATTTCCTATGGAGACAGTGTCCACCCTGCATGGTGCACCATTGGGGCAGATTCATTCTGGTCATGAAATATGGCTTAATGGTGCATTCACACATGATGTTAGTCAGTGTTAAATGAAAATCTACGTGGCATCCTAGGTGGCATGCAGTGCTAAATGGGTGATAGCTCAATGTTAAGTTAATGTTAGCTTAACATAAAATCTTCATGGTAAGTAGGTTTAAGTTGTATATGACTAACATGATGTTAGGGAACTCAACACTAAAATCCCTAACACCAAGTGTGAACACACTTTTATTCAACAGGAATAAATTATGTGTCACACATGTTTCAAGGTAAACCTTATTATGTTGTTGTGTGTCAATACCCAAGGACTTGTATTTTTTTTTTGGCAAATTATTTTTGCATGTTTTTGAACCTGAACAATATGATTTTAACGCATGCAAAGGATTTTTTGGTGAAGAAAATGTCCCTAAATTGTCAGATTTTGAAAAAAAATAAATTTTAAGTCACCAGATTTCTACAACAGGTTCTAGCAGCAGGTAGACCAAAAAAAATATGAAAAGGATTCTAAAAATTTTCTATTTTCATATCTGGTCTATAGCCAAATATCTGGGCTAAATCTTCTGGTGGATGATTGCCAGTTTGGCTACATCAGAAAATTAATTAATTAAAATTATTTATAAATTTTTTAATTAAAAAATTTAAAAAAAAAAAAAAAAAAACCTCCCAAGGAGGGGGAAGGGATGAAAATGGATTTATTCATATCCTGCTAGCAGAGGGCTATTTAATACCCCAACTGACTATACCGTGAAAATGTGATTCCCACTCAACCATAGATTGCTGTATTTATAGAAGTAAAATTTGGGTACTCAAAATGCAAATGTTGTTACTGAAAGTTGAAGTTTGCAGCTTAGAATTTGCAAGGCTAGAGAATTTATTGGAAACCCAAGTTGATGTAAGTTATTAGTCAGCAACTGTTGGTGGTGGTTGTCAAAATGGTGTGATCTGCCAGACAACAACTCCTTTGCCAATAGCAATCTGCCAGACAATTGCGGCAAGTGAATAGTTTCATACCCATTCATCTGGATCTGTTCAGTTGTGTAATATATAGACAGGAATTGCCAGGAGAGGGTTGTGGCCTTTGTCTAAGATTCAAGTTACAATGGATTGATTACATTGCAAGTGTAAGTTTCACAATGGATCTCTTCACAAACAAAATTTACTTTTCACAGAAAACATATGCAGAAGGGTATGGAGTAGTGCAGAACCGATTAATCAATACAAAATCATCATATACCCAAAACCCATCTGAGACTTCTTACACCCAAGTTGTTAAAAACTTTGAACAAATGTACAGAAGAAAACGAGTGTGCCCGTTGTCTACAATTGAAGTTACAATGGATTACATCGAACTGTAAGTTTCACAATGGATCTCTTCACAAAGAAAATTTATCCTTTCACAGAAAACATGTGCAGGAGGTATGGAATAGTGCAGAACCAATTAATCAATACAAAATCATCATATACCCAAAACCCATCTGAGACTTCTTACACCCAAGTTGTTAAAAGCTTTGAACAAATGTAACAGAAGAAAATGAGTGCGCCCGTTGTCTAAGATTTAAGGTACAATGGATTACACTGAACTGTAAGCTTCACAGTGGATCTCTTTCTTCACAAACAAAATTTATCCTTTCATCACAGAAAACATACCTTTGCAGAAGGTATGGAGTAGTGCAGAACCAGTTAATCATATACAAAATAATCATATACCCAAAACCCATCTGAGTGAGAATTCTTACAACCCAAGTTGTTAAAAACTTTGAACAAATGTAACAGAAGAAAATCGAGTTATGCAATCATGAATGGATTGTTGGATCTGGTTGTAAAAAAAGCCAATAAACTTTGCAATGATTTTGAAAAAAGAAAAAAAAAATTATGTCAGGTATTTTCTGGAAAAAAAACATTATAATATTTTTTATTGTTATTTGTTGATGTAACAAGTTTATTTTTTGTGAGTGAAATAAGTTCTAAGTATTTCTATGGAGTGACTCTAGAGTTTCATCTTTTGCATTTTGAGGTGTGTAAACTTTGTTAGTTTCAATAGTGTTGGACACCAATCTAGTAATACACAACTACTAGCATTCCATCGATGATCTGGATTAGTAGATGGCTTTTAAAATTTGAAAAAAAAAAACCATGGTTTGGATCTGTTTGGACCTTCCTGAAATGTCCTTGAAAAGTTTCATTATTAACACAAAGCAATAAGTTTTAATCTGACATTGTGAAGTGTCTGAACTTGATTGAGAGGCACTGGGGCAACTTTCCTGTTACAACAGGACATGCACCAGAACACCTTAAGGAGAGGGGGGTAGGGGGTGGCTATGCATCATTACCAGGTATGATGCAACAAAACCTACTTACTAGTCAGGAACTGGGAACTGAACTGGAACATAAATGACACAACTATTGCTTCAATACCAATCCTCACTCATTCAATGAAACATGACATTTGTGCATCCTACATATATACTACATACATTTGCTTCTTGTTTACCCAAAACTAGAAGCTCTAGCCTAACTACTTAGCCTTAGTGACAGTCCTTGCACTATGCTCTATCTATTTACGGTATCTATGCTCTTTTTAGTTTTTACAATGCACATTTTGTTTGGCAAATCCTACAGAACTGTAAACGGTTTTGCCAAATCTTACGGAACTGTAACCAGTTTTGCCAAATCCTATGGAACTGTAATCGGTGGTGTGGGTGGACACAAATTCTTCACTTGGCTTCTTCTGTCCCATAGATAACCATGCTAGTTAGTATAATTCTAGGTTTTCGTGTTTTACTTACCTTTTACTTTTTTTTAAAAAAAATCATTTATGCCGTAAAATAAAAGAAAGTTCACCAAGGCCTCTATACCTTCCTTTTAATCACCTCCTTTGCCACTTACCTGGCCAGAGTGAACCAGCACCCACCAGTGCACCAGTTGATTGTTCTGTCCATAGGATGGGCCGTGTTTCTTCATCCGGTTCCTGACCCTGTGTTAACCACACATTGTATCACAGTTAACCTTTTTGGGCTGCTAACCTTCAACTCTTTTTTATTTTTTGGGTGTTTTATTTTTCTACCCTGACCATACTACCCTCCAACCTAGTCACCCTAATTCCTTAGTTACTCTATTGACCTAACTACATTATTGACCTGCATCTTGACTCTACCTATTAACCCCTTACTTATTTACCCTTTATTTTTTTTATGGCTAAACCTCTTTCTTGGTTAAACCTTTGCCTTTTGACAAAACTTTTGATTCTTCTTGGCTAAAATTTTTTCTTTTTTGCCAAAACCTCCATCTTTTCATAGCTAAACTTTTACCTGTTGACAAAATCTTTATATTTTTTCAACTAATTTTTATTTCTTGGCAAAACTTCTATCTTTTCATGGCAAAAGCTTTACCTCTCAACAAAACCTATTTGTTTTTCTATTAAACTTCTACCTTTCAATAAAAATTCTAACTTTTCTTGGCTAAACCTATATATCTTGACAAAACCTCCATCTTTTGATGTTTAAACCACCACACATTGGCAAAGGTTCTATCTATTATAGACTAAATTTTTATCTCTTGACAAAACCTTAATCTTTTCTTAGCTAAATTTTTACTTTTCATGGTTAAACCTTTACCTTTGGCAAAACTTTTTTTTTTTTTTTGGCTAAATTTTTACCTCCATTTTTTCATAGTTAAACTTATACTTATTGGCAAAACCTTTATCTTTTGACAAAACTTTTATATTTTTAAAAATTAACCTAAATTTTTTTTTTAAACAAAATCTTTTAACAAAACTTTTTGGCTAGCCTATTAACTTAGCTATCTTATTGACCTAGTTACATTATTGACATAATATGTTTTTCAATTGTGTCCATATGTACCTACCTAACCACTAATTTACCTACATATTTTATTTACTTATTTACCCACCCACCCACCTACTCACCTACTTACCTATCATTTACACAATGTTGTCTTCTAATGTATGAAATACAAAATATGAAAATATTACACTTACTGAACTAACAACCATGTTAATCATATATGACCTTTTGATGTCAATTAACAGTAACCCTAATGTGCACATTGCACATTCAATCAACTTTTGTGACTCACACATAAGTATTGTATATTTTTGTAATTATTTTTAGAAGTTAATATAATTGAAGATCCAATTGCAAAATACAGCACCCACATATGAAAACAATGTCACTTCAAATATAATATACCTCAATAATTATTACATATTTTGTGACCAAAATGCAAGGATTTTTTTCTTTTGGATTCATACTGTTTTTAAAAATTATCTTTTATCTTTTTCTTTTTTAAAAAAAATTATCTTTCTCCTTCTAAATTATTATTATTAGTTTTCTTTCTAAATTATTTTCCTCTATTATTTATCACAATTAGTATTCTTCTCTAATTTTTAGTTTTTTTTGTCATCATTTTTTTCATTGACATCATGCATATTTTATGCTCAACATTTTGGTATTGCACAAACCATCCAAAAAAACCAGCTAGCATTTTATGCTTCAAATGTGGGTATTGCAAAATCATTTTTAACAAAACTAATGTTTATTTTATGACCCTTATGCAAATATTTCACATTGAACTTTATGTTTTTGAAATTATTTTAATGCAATAATGCAACATTGCAATATGTTTCAAATTTGTATTTTTAGTGAAAATTTCAACAAAGTATTAATATAATGTTCACATTCAAAGCATGCCAACATAATACAAACATGAGGTTATAATTGCAATAAGACAAAATTTGTATGTATTGTAGGTAAGTAGAACTGGATCTGAATTGGAACTGGACCCAACTAGGATTTGTCTTTTAAGACCTGAGAATGAGGAATTCACAGCCTTTAAAATGTGAAAAACCAGCCCATAATTTGGACCGAAGGCTCTAGCAAACCCAAAAGAACCTAGTTGATCCCAAAATTAGGGTTTAGGGTTTAGGGTTCACTTACATTACCTATATACTTCCCCATGATACTTACCCACTTACATAACTACTTAGACATCTAAGAGTCTAGATTTATGTAAGGGGTAGTAAATCTAGGAAGGCTTAGGGTGATAGCTTTCCAAGATGGAACCTTGGTAACTTCAAGTTGTGATTCATCCACAACTAAGTCATAGCAGGTTTCCAATGGATGGTGCATTGGTGGATGTTGGTTCACATCATCCAAAAAAAGGGAATGATAACCATTATGTGGGCTTGTGTGTTGAGTATCGAATTGAGGTTTTTTTTCTTTTTTCTTTTGTTGGAGCAAACAAGGTCATGGTTTTCTTAATTTTGTGATGTAGCCACATTGGCAATCAACCCACAAGAGGAATTAGCCAATTTTGGCTACAAGTTAGAGAGGAAAGTAGAATTTAAAAAAAAAATCCTGCTATATTTTTGTGACCAATTGCAACCTATTGTCCAAATATGATGATTTATGAAAAAAACTTCCTTGAAATGTGATAAGTTTGGCACATCTTTTTCATAAAAATCTTCAATTTGAATCACACTAAATTTTTTTTGTCTCCCAATGACAAAATTTTGCCAAAATTTTCAAAAAAAACACTTGTAAGGAAGCAAATAATGTCATCCAACATGTGACTTATTTCATTTTTGGGGTTACATCATTTCAAAGTTTGTTTTCCTATGATTAACAAGGCATGTATGGTTGTCAATAGTAATGTGGAACACATTACACTCATGCCAAACTAAGTATTGTATATTTTAAATTGAAATGGTTGAAACTAAGGTTGGATGGTTACACAATTTGACTAAAGGTGCATTCACACTTGGTGTTAGGGACTCTAGGGTTGAGTGCCCTAGCACGATGCTAGCCATTTAGGACTTAAAACCTAGTTGCCATGAAAATTTTATGTTTTAGCTAACATTCACTTAACATTGAGCTATGGCCCATTTAACATTGGGGTGCCACCTAGGATGCCACCTAGATTTTCATTTAATATTGACTTAACATCAAGTGTGAATACACCTTAATTAGAATCACTAGTTGTGGTTCTAATTAATTAGAATGAAATTGGAACCAGGTTTCATGGTTGGGAACCAGAACTAGGTTTTTAATTGGATCCGATTTGGGAACTGGAACTTGAATTTTTTTTTTTGGGTTTTTTTTCAGGGGAAAAAGTTTGAAACCAACAGTAAGCAGCAATTAACCACTGATTCAGACTAGTTCCTTGAAACCATAACCATAACCCAATTTCAATAACTGGAACTGGAACCTATTTTCTTTCAAAAAATCAAACCAAAACTGACCCTAAGTTTCCATTGTTTTGTGGAACTGGAATGATTAAAAAAAAAAAGTTTTAAAAAAGAATCAGAATTGAAACTTCTTTTTATAAAGTCAAGAACCACCCAACACTAGTTGAAACCGCAAAAGTTTACCTTACACACCCATTATGAACCAAGATCTTCAACTAGAAAAAAAAACCATATTTTGTTGCAATGATAAGATGACAACCAACTATATTTTTTTCTTTTTATTAGTTCTTTCATCAAATATAAGCAAGTCGAGTGTACATCATTTGAACTTGGTTGGTAGGTTGGGTTAAAGACTTAGTTTATAATAACACAACACACAAATATTTGTCTAAGTAATAGTTGAGTATGTCAATTTGCAATTAGTTAGTAATGTCCAATGTTGGGCATGCATTTATTTTGACGTCAAATAGTCGGCAATTTTTTGTTTGGGTATAACAATATATAACCCAAGAGGTGAAAAAATACAAGGACCACTCACTCTTCATACCTTAGAAACTAAGAATTGCAATACTCACTCTTGCCTACAGACTTGGGAGTTTGTAAAATAAAATATTGATAACCTTCTTCAAATTGTTGGCAAAAATTCCCTCAATTATCAGCCAAAAACTCACCCAAACATTCAATAGTACCACTACTTGATTTCTCAAATGTGTTAGGGTTTGAAGTGTTTTTCAAACACACCACTTCTCATATTTTTGTTGTCTTCAAAGTAAGAAACTTTGAGAAACTTTGCTCAAGAGTGTTGTATGGAGCATCCTACCACATGTACAAAAATACACATGTGAAACACTATAGATATGGTAGAATACATTATTGTACCCAATGAATTTGCCCTAATCTACAAAACTATACATGTGATAGAATACATTTTGTAGCTTACATGGCCAATTAATTAGTGTTTTATAGAGTTAAGACTAATCTGAACATTTTTATTTCAAGCCTAATGAGGTTGTGAAACAAATTATGATTTCTCTCCAGTTTTTCTAAATTTGGAGTCTTTTTTAAGTGATGATTTCACAGACTTTGTTTTGCAAGTTCAAAGCTTGCCAAGTGTAGAAGTTATTTTGTGGGCTTGAACAACATTGGCATTGAAGTGTTTCTACCTTTTCAAACTAGTCAGTTGGAAAACCAAGTGGATCAAGGATTGGGTAAGAGATTGAATGGGAGACTTGTATGCTACCATTCATGATAACTCGGTTTTGAATGCGAAGGACTTTGATTTTGCCTATATAGGTTTTGTTGGCATGTTCATCTTATTTGAATATGTTGCTGGTTCTTCTGGTCTGATAATTTTTCAATTTGCTGATATGTTGCTGGTTCCTCTGGTCTGATAATTTTTCAATTTGCTGATATGTTGCTGGATCTGAAATCTCTACAACATTATTATTCTAAGTCATTTGTCAGTTCACAATCCAGATAGACTTATGTTACAAGTATTGAAAACTTTTCAATACATATGGAATGGCTTTCTTTATGGAATGGAATTTGCAAAAGACTCTGCAACCCATGTCCTTAAGGAAACATTCAAGGAGATACCTAAGGAGAACACTAATGTGACTAGAATGACTATAGTAAGCTATCTTGATAGACACCCAAACATGGACTAAAGTATAGAACTCATGGATCCCAAGGAACAATAGGTCAATATTCATGTAGATGTAGATAAAGATTATCGGCATGCGTTCCATCCAAGTCCTTAAAATTTGTTTTCTTAGATCTTCTTATTGATGTTCATAAAACAACATGATTAAAATGACACAAAAAAATGACTATGAAATTGAAAGTGTTTTTGTAAGTAAACTTGTTGCAAAGTTCAGCAATTGTAGATTTGTGTTTGTATTGTGTTCAAGGTCTAAAAAAATCCATGAATAACACTTGCAAGGTTATGAGCAAGCCTTTTATGACTAAATTTTTGCAATTTTTGTTTAGGTCCCACCAGGACTGACATAAAAGGCTACCTTCAAAGTGTTTTTAAGTCTGAAACAAGAATTGGTAAAGAATTTGAGAAATCACCTATTCACATTAAAGGTTGTCAAGCAGGCTGTAGCTCCTTTGCTCCATTGGGCTTAGTAGCACATGCTTTCTTTGCCACCCAATCTCATCCATTGCTGCCAATAGAAGTCCTAATCCTGCCTCTGCTCTTCTCCTACTCTCTGCAGAAAGGACTAGCCACCTTTCATCATGTTTTCCTATCCTGGATTTCTCCCCTGAACCCAAACACCAAACAGTGACTGTCATTTCTCTTTCAACATTCACCACATAATTCTGTCTGACATTTTACACCTTGTCAGAAATTGATTCCACAATACTCAAGCTGTATCGAGTTCAAGACCACATACTCCACCATGATGCTCTTCACTAACTCAGAAAACTTGGAAGAAATTCTGTGCATCAAGACATTCCATGTGGAATTTCCCATGTCTAGAGCAAGCTGTGGCCTCCAAGGACATCTTGCATGATGGGTGCAACACACTCTTAACAACTGGACACACTAGGGACCTGACATGGAAAGTCTCATGTGCAGGCTAGAGAAAAAGGTATTCACATTCCCAGACCACATCAGCTAGAATTTCATCACAAGGCCCAAAAAAATGTCACTTGCAGTAGGACAAAAAATTATTGTCATGGCCTGATTTACAGTTTCCTAAAAGCTATAGTAGCATCAATGTATGGGGTACATCTGAAGGCACAGAAATCCCTCTGCTGTGCTCCCTTATTGTTCCCAGGAGCTACATTGAAAGCTCTTTTACTATTTGTCCATATTTACGACAGGCAAGCTCCCCATGCACCCTGCCAAGAATTAGGACAGCACACATTGTGGACATACTGTCTACACTTTCCTACCAGAAACAAGTGTGCATATTGTAAATAACACTTATGTCAAAACCAACAGTACTCCACAGTAGCCAAATTTTCCATGTGACTGGAAGCTTATCAGAGCTAAACCCTCAGACCAAGGTAATATTTCATACAATGCTGTTGACCGAAAAACAATTGTAGTGGTTGAATCATACCATGGAGAGGGAGGGTTGTTCCTGTAGTGGTCATAGCTTGTACATGGATTGCCTGCAAGGAATATTTCATGTCAAAAAACATGGCACAAACAACCTGCATGAATGTGACATCATGACATAAACAAAAAGTGGTGGATTGGGGCAAGCACTTGGGTCCCATGAGTTCCATAAGTCTATCTACACATGACATGGCAGAGCTTTTAATGGAGAACCATCATCAAAAAAAGCATGCAGGTTACCAAAAACCTTTTGATAAGTGCAACAATGCTTAACATCCTCCAGGTGCAACCTTATGAGCACTACTGTTGAATTGTATGCAATCTCACATACACACCTGGAGGACTCCCATGATGATGTCTTCAGCTGCTGCCTTGTCATTCAGCCACAGAAGCAACCCTGGCTGTAAAAGCACAGAGAACACAGGGAAAAGTGAGGAGTGACTATCACATTTGCAAGACAACCTAGGGCAAACTTTTATAAGAGCTTGGCAATCATAGCTGAATACTCATAGCAACATACATAAGCTTGGTTGATACAGAAACAAGGGTGCCATACAACAAAGGTATAACTACCTGACTGACACTCGAATTACCAAGCCAAGGGAATGAAAAAGAAGTTTCAGTCAAAAGCACATAGCGCTGAGAGTCATGCATGCTCATGGTGCTCATGAGCTCTTCTGGTGTCCAGGATTGCAAAGGAATAGCGCCTATTCGCAGGGGCAACTGCCTTATGCCACCTGGCACCATCTCCACAATGCATCTGTAAGCTCCCAATGAACCCCTAGTCATGTTCTGCATATGTTCTGCATGAGCAAAGTCTAGCACATTCTGAAAAGAGGTGTTAGATTGTCAGTAGCTTGACACATTGCATAGCTCCAAAAAAATCCTTCCCAGCTTGCAAAAGTTGATCCCTGGTTCAAAAGCCACCCTGAGGTAACAGCCAGTTAAAGAAGAAAGAAAGAGAAATGTTGTTACCACTGTAAGGTGACAGAAGGCCTGCACATTCAACCTTGCTGACATCTTCAAAAGTTGGCACTGTACTGTCTCTCACCCACTGATTAACAATAATTTCCAGCCTTTCCTGCACTTACTGATGAGAGGCGGTTAATTCCCAGCAATGTAGACTAGCAAGCTACAGAAAAGTGATTTGCTGAATGCTTTACATTATTTGCTTGATCACTGCTGCACCCTTAATATAAAACTGGATTGTAGAAGAAAGTTGACCTTGTTTAGAGTTTGCAAGTGCACAGCCTGAAGCTGTTGGCGGATAGCGATGAGTTCCACCAGAGCCAGCACTGGAAACATTGCCAGAGGGAGAATTCTTCCTAATCTGCCACCAATCCAGACAGATACTGTCAGAAAGTCTAGCTGTAGAGACTCTAAATGCTGAAGAAAAAATATATCACTCATAAGAATCGAGAGATGCATGTGCACAAGATTACAAAATCGCCTACTTTTATCAACAGCAGAACTTGGTAAAATATCACACCTTGGGTGATAGTGACAGAAATGGTTTATGCAAACTGCAACAGCTAGCCCAAGGTTATCTGCGACCACTGTCTGTGCCTGCAAAACCCACACCAAGGTGAACACTGCATCCTGCCATTTTACCTCTTACATCAATAAAGATAGTTCACATAGTCCAAATCAGTTAGTTCTTGGTGTAGATTTCTCTGTCCCCTTTCTCCTGGGACAAACCAGTTTCACCCCACACATGCCACAAGCTTGTAACTCTGTAGATGAGCTAGTTCCTCACATTTACACCACTGAAGACCAATTCTATGCTCTGAATTTTCCATTTCTAATATGGCATAGTGATCTAAGCTAACCTGGCCTTTAGCAGATATGTCTGCCAGGTTATCTCCCAAAGCAAAGCTTCTGTGTATAGCTGACTGTCAACCACCCCAGCATGCACAATAAGTCAGTGCATAAACTCCAACCTAGCAACAAACCACTGTGTTTGATGCTCAAAGCCTCTCCTATTATTTGTGATGGCAAAACTGAAGATTTTATGCAGGACATGAACAAATGAATATAGAAGTCTTTGGTCTGTCATGAAAAATGTGTTTGGAATATGAAGCATGGCCAAAAGGAGGGAAGAGGAGGAGGGATGCTCACACTTGTAGCAAGGTAGGCAGCCAGACTTATTGACTTGCCCACATTGGCGAGTGTTGCTAGAAACAGAAAATGGTGAGGAAAAACAGGTGTCAGCATCTCAAGCCCCAGACTCACACAGAACAGCACTGATGTTGAAAAACGCACTCTCTGCTTCCAAGCAACAGAAGGCCTGTGAATATTGACATCACAGTTGTAGGGCCTTGAAAGAAAAAAAGACAGGAGGAAAGGGAAAGCAGGTTTGGAATGTAAGGTGAGATAGCACTTGAAAAACACAAGGACAACAAGTAACTTGAGAATGGTATGTGCATGAAAAGCACCCAACTGAAGGAATCACGGACCTTGAGATTGCAGTCAAAGGTGCGGCCAAGTCCAGCAGCATAGATAAGTCTACCAAGACGACCAAGACCATCCTTTAGCACCCAATTCAAGGCAGCTGCAGATGGTAATCCACGGTTTCCCCCAACACCAAGGGCATGCAACATTGCCTACCATAGCAGAACACATCAAGTAGGCATCTCAACAAATTTGAAACTCCTGGTAAAGATCAAATTTTGCAAATGAAAGAAAACAAGCTGGTTCAGCATCATCAATTGGATCTTGACAACAAGACAGTGGAAGAACGAAAGTCGACCAAAAATCCTGAGAGTAGGAGACAGAGAGGGGGGGAACCTCAGAAGTACCTGAGTACAGTGGACATGGTTGATGGAGCTCAAGAAGCGGTGGATCATTGTCCACTTGAGGTATAAGAGGTAGTGGGGTCGCACTTGGTCAGGCACAAAGCTTCTCCGCAAAGCTCTGCCCATCTTTTCTGAGCACTCACGGAGCCAGTCTCCTGGACCACCTTGGAACCGGCCATCCTTGCTATAGTGAGACTCATCTTGTGGGTCGATCGTCCACATCCGCTGTCCAGAGTATACATACTGCAACTTCCTGCCTCGCTCATGGAGCAACACCGGCAGTCTATGAACTTCTCGTCCATGCCCACGGCACCTACTAGACGCATCATCATCATCATCGTCATCATCATCTTCTTGGAAAGCGCGACAAGCTACCGACGACGATGACGCTTCTTGGTCCACAAACCCCTGACACTTGAGCTGCCGTTTAAGCACCCAACAACCATCCCCGAGTCTTGAGCATATCCTAAGCTCTTGTCTACTACTACTCCTTGGATTCACAACCCAGCAGCAGCAGCTTCTCAGGCATCGAGTAGAGCCCGGTGCCAAAACCTCTGGAAGAAGGAGAAAAGAAGAAGATGGTACCATTTAGGGTTTGGCGATTCTGCCCTAAAGAACAACAACAAAAAGGAGGACTGCACCACACGACAGACGTTTTATGACCTCTACGAACCCATCAGCCCCTCCTGCGCAACAACTACAACCACCTGCAACTAAACCCACTATTACAAACTCAAAGGGAGAACTAGCGCCAAGCGCCAGTGTCCCTAATTGTGGACAAAAGACTGGTAGATGCAGGGTTTCAACGTGACGTCTACACCACGAAAGCCCCGCAGCTATGGAGCCCGCGCGCGCGCGCGAGCGATCAAGCGCATTAGGGCAAGACAGGCACCCAACATAACGGGCAAGGAGAAGACCATTCCATTGCGCATAATGGGCAGGGGCGACACCTTTCCATGCCATAAAGGTATAGGTTGGCAGATTCACCGACTTTTCAAAGAAATCATGTTCAAATGGTCCACATTTTGGTCACTATTATTGCAAGTGTATGTTCATCACCAGCAGATTATGAATGTATGTATGATCATCACCTGATGATTGTCAGTGTATGATCATAATTGGTCATATAGACTTTAATGTCATTTTCTTGAGTACATTATATGACATAATCTTCCGGTGATGATCATACACTTGTAATTATAGAGACCAAGTTGTGTCTATTGCACATGAAATATGGAAGATCATTGAATCTGCCACCCCAAACCTTGATGTTATGGAATGGCCTTATCTTGTGCATCCCAACCCTTGATTTTATGGAATGGCCTTGTCTTGCGCATCATGTCACCAAGCTCACCCTTTAAGGGGCTTCACCATTCCACAATATGTAAAATTGGTAGAATTTTTGTATTATATATGGAAGGCAACTTCCATTAGCAAATTTTGTAACTCAACAAAGAAAGCACCTTTACAAGTACATTGTTTCCTCAAATTGAAGAACCTTTTGCATAAGATGCCTCCTCTCCTCAAATAAATTGTAATCATTTAGAATTCATTTGTCCTTGCTTTGTATGTCACATGTGTTATTTTGTTTGATTTATGGATGTTTCATGTTGATCACAATACATTTGTCATGGTTGTCAACTTCATGTCAATAGTTCATAGAAATGCACTCACATGATTGTGAACATATTTAGAGTGTCCAATTTAAGAAATGTAGCAATGGCAACTAAGTACAATTCTTGTTGAAGACTTTTCATTTGCTCAAGATAATTACCCATGTTAAAAGCAAAGGGTTCAATTTAAGTGTTTCAAGCACAACTTTGACAAGTGTGTAGTCTTGTTATGCACTTTTATTAACATGTTTATTTATAAGCTTGTGTTTTGACCATGCCATATTGCAGGTAACATAGTTTGTTATCAATGGGTTTTGAAAAATATTTTTAAAAAATACAATAATGATATTAAAATTCATGTCAGGTTTTTCAAAGGTGAACTTAAAGGTTAGCCAAGCAATGTTGCAAAAGATTATTAAATGGACAAAAAAATTGAGGAAGGGAAACAAGAATGGAAGGATTCATGTATCATTGTAAGGCTACTAATTAAAATGTTCAAAACTTCATTGAAGACATGATTCATTTCCTATGTCATCTTGTTTTTCAAGAATATACCAAAATGCAATCTCTATTTGTTAGAAATGGTAACAAGATATACATTTGTCCTTTAGAATGCCCATTGCTCATATTTGAATTGTTGGTCAAGCCATATCAAATATATTATTTTATGTTGGCAAGTGATGTGTTTTAAACCAAAGTCAAAGTTATTGGTTGTTGAAATGCACAATGAAAACGTAACACAAAAGATTGGTGTGATCTCAAATCCATAAAGTTGAAATTTAAGACATTCCATTTAAAAGTTCATCCCTCTCCAAACATCTAAATATTGAAAACCGTGTTCACATTAAAACTGATTTCAAGTCAACTTATCCTAATTTACCCAATGTAACCATGACATAATAACTTAAACTAATAAAATTCCCAACAATTGCCATGTGATATGATGTTAGTGTTTGCAACCATTATTGTCCACATACATAAACTATATGCTACAACATCATCCCCAAATAGTGCATCACATCCAAACCACCTCCTATTAGGGGTAAGAACCCTTAAACCAAATACCTAGATAAACCAAATTTCAATTATAATCCAAGTCTTCTAAATAACTTGTCCAAAAATACATAGGTAATTTGCTTAGTGTTGCAATCTAACAATGACATTAATTCTAGCCATTTCAAGAATTTCGATCATAACCAAACCATATCAATTATGTCACATTATCAAACTCCACAAATAACCAATGGCTATAAATGAGGTGTAGATACATTAAATGATGCCTACACTTGGTCATGCACTACATATTGAAAAACAAAGTACTAAACTTATAGTTACATCCTTTCTCATTAATATTAGGCTTGGAGTAAGTTGTAAGTCTATCAAACCCCAAAATGACCCAACTCCTTATGAACATGTTATAAAGGTCTCATGTTATTATAGATGAAATGTTACCCACACTTGTAAGAAGGAATTGCCTTCCCACTTGAATTGTTTGGCCTTATAAATGACCTAGTCATGTTCCTCGAGCGTTAATACGTTTGTTTGTAAACTGTCATGGTTTTTAGATGGATCTCTTGTTCTTTTTTCTTCCATTGCAATTTCACATTCATCTTCATTGCTTATTCTATTTTCATTCTAAGATGATTGCTCCATGTTTAGTTTCATGATAAAGTTTTGCTTGATGAATGAAAAAAAAAAATCAAATCAAGTAATTCATGTTCTACTTCTATAAAAGGTGCTAAAAATTATTCAAAATCAATCACAGATGCAAAATATCCACAATGCAAAATATATAATCAAGGAAATTCAAATAAATTTTTTGAATACTTCCATTTTTTGAGTGAAAATTTTATTTGAAATACCTTGCATCCAAAAACAAAATACAATTAGTTTTTGGAAGCAAAAAGAAACATATTAAAAAAACAATCTAAAAAATAAACAATACGCCAAAATGTGGTTTCTATACTTTTGTTTTCATGGTATTATCATTTTATGCTTGGCCCCACTTGTTACAATGACATTGCATGCAAACAAATAGAATAAAACAACATTACATGTTGAAACTTGACATGTAAATAAATAACTAAATGAAACTTGACACATTATTTATGCAAATAACATAACCAAAATTAGTAGGGAGATTTTAATTATATATATTGACCATTGGTCATGAGTATTCTATATGTGTGGATGTTCATTGGAATTGAGTCGTGCATCTCTAAATATGGAAACAAGTTTTTGATTAGTCTCCATTTCCTTCACAAAAATTTGTTTTTAAGATATTTGTTCAAAATTCCAACATTTTCACCAAAGAAATGATCAAAGAGATAATTATTATCAAAGTTGTGAAGATAACGAGATGAGATCTATTCTTTATGATTGACTATGCAACGAAGTCCCATATTTTCTATCTTTTTTCCCTTTTCAGTAGAAGTTGTTGTCTAAAGTGAATTGGGGGAGCTTGCAAATGAGAGAGAAAGTAGGTATGTGTTGCCAAAAAAAAAAGTTGATTTTAGGTAAGATATATTTTGTTGTGAGGAGCCATTTCAGCGTATTATGTTGATATTCGATAGATACCCACTGGGTAGTACCTGATAGATACCCATCAAGTATCACAGGGAAAAATAAACCGGGGCTTTATGATAAATGGAAAGGCCTCCTTGGCTTTATGATAAACGGAAAGGCCTCCTTCAGGAGAAAAACTCTGTAAATAAAAAATCAAGAATGGGAATCCATCCACCAAAGCTACAATGCAAATGAGAACACAAGTAAACGCAACCCAAAGGAAAAAACAAAAGCAAACAATCGACAAAAACAAATCAGGTAACGATCTTATGCAAAGAGGACTCATGACTACCAAACGACAATCAACGATAACGAAGAAGACCTAAGGAGGGAGGGCTTTATGCTTTTTATAAAGGCTGCTAGCTTTTTACACCAGATAATGCACTCTTTATGTACTCTAAAACAAAACTTTAGGTTATTACAGATCAATATTCTTTCATTTATAAAGATATAGTAAAAGGTTATAAATATAAGCTGAAAATAACTTTAATAACCGTAAATGCCTCCTCATATTCCTTAAGTAGACTAACAAGAACATAACTAGAAACCACCCCAAAACAATGTTTTAAAAAATTAAGGAAAAAATTGTTTTGTTCACAAGAACCTAAAAAAGCCATGTATCAAGCTTTGAGTTGGGATTGGAAGTGAAACCTTCTCATTTTTTGCTTTGGAACATGGCCAACCAAAACTGGTTCCAACCATATTTTGAACAAACCAGGCCCTTGAAAAGGTCCATTCCAAAAGTCCATTTTGTGAGAGTACCTATGATTGGCCCTTTTGTTATTTTTGGTGGTGTGCAGTTCAGACACATATGCACCAATCAAACCAGTGAAGCAAGTGGCTTATCAACCCCATGAAGCATACTCCAAAACACAGACAAAACAAGAGGGGAGCAAAAAAGTGGATATTAAAGTTATCCCTAAAGTCAGGTGATTTGGGGGCGAGAACGGCCAGTTTCGGTATAATAGGGCATCAAATGCCTAACTGGGAATGAAATTTCACAATACGAAATAACTGGGACCCAAACTAGCTTTTCCAGCAAATTTGGTGGTAAACTGAGTTTCACCCCCTATTTCCTTTTTCCTGAGCGCCTCCACTGCTGCTACATATATTTTCTCTCCTCCTACCTGGACAACCACTACTATAATTACTCTCGAACCTTGTGCATTAAATGCTGAGTTTCAGCATTTCATACTAAGATTTAATAAAAGTCCATTACATTGCAGATACCACTGAAAGAGGGGATAGGGGGTGAAAGAGAGGGTGACTTTACGGATAACTGTATTACCAACTGTGTTTATCTGTAAAGTACCCCAAAGTGCAGGTATTGGGCCCTAGTTTTGTCCATACTGTGGATGAAAATGAGAAGTTATTACAAAACACATATTTTGCCTTACCTGTGCTTTCACTGCTGGCTCATATTTTGCATAAAAATCAAGCCTTCTTAAAAATAAGATCCTGCAAATTTTCTGAACTAATACCCAGTTTCATGAAATAATGGTAAGCAATTTCACTCACTTCAAAGTTACACCAAATTGGGAATGAAACAAGGATCAGAGAGTCAGACCATGGACCAAAGAGAGGGTGACTTTACAGATAACTCTTACTGTTTGTAACACAAAAAGCTTGTTTTGTCATCTCAGCAAAGGGCATAGCATCTTTTGTACTTCACGAGCGTATTATGTTGCATACATGAAAAGCATGTCACTCCACGTTTCCGGTGGACATGAATTGGATGGCTTATAGGGTTACACTATGACCACAATTATACACCTTCCCGCAAACCCTGGTTCACAACTTGGAAGGATGGACACTCTTATTCCAATTGAAGATATATTCCTAGTTGGATTTTTTACGCACGATGAGTGCTTGTTTGTGTGGCCTTCAGATCAGGATTCAGGAAAGCAAAAAATTATTAAAAAAAAGCTTGGTTTTAAAAATATCTATCTTGGAGCATCATTGCAAAGGTAAGCTTTTACATTTCTAGTACCCCTTTGGATTTCTATTGTGTAATAGTACCAATATAACATGTCCGATGTAATCTTTGAAGCTTTAATCCAAATAACACAAGTAAAGTATGTTAAAAATTTATTATTATGTTGCCTGATGATTGTATTTTTTTTTTTAAAAAAAAATTCTTATCCGGTACCCACATTATGCTGATATAATAAAATCAATGCATATGTATGTAATGCACATGTATGAACATATGTGAAGATAAGTAGGTAAGTTGTTCTTAGGAAGGGCTATTAGTGTAGGGCTTGTTGTGCTTAGGAAGGGCTATTAGTGTTGGGTAAAGCCCTACGTTGAGGGCATTATCAAAAATAAGGGCGCTGGTGAAGGATTTGAGTATCCACTGGAATGATGGCCCCATCAGGTGGACCCGAACGCAAGCCCGATTCTTGTAATGCTCACCCCCCCCCAAGGACTTTACATAATGGAAAGACTACCATGATTTTTTTATGAAAAAATCCAGTGATACCTCGAGGGTAAACCACCAGATATCACAAGATTTTTTTTTAAAAAAATGTAAGACCCACCAGCCTATTATGCTATGTAATGCTATCTACAACGACACAAGAAGGACAAGCACATTATCTGAAGGAGGGGCCAATGTGGGGTCGATGATACGAGTACTCGGACCTCAGTTGCCTAATTCCCTAAGAGCAGGGCATTCCCCCTATGGATAGATCCTTTGGGGAAGCGCGGATTCTGGGGTGATAGATTTGGTACCTCAATGGAAGTGTGTTATGGAATCTCTCGTTTTTTATTTTTTTTGTTTTTTAAAAAATGGGTTGAATTTTCCTGACATCCAATTGACACACAAAACACACACCCTTCTGTCATCGGCTATCAGGTTCCGTCATCTGCATCTGGTTGTGTCAAGTTTCGACTCGACTTGACCGTGTTGTCAAAAGTCGAATATGGGGGGAACAACAAACACATGATGAGTTGAAACTGGGAAGTCCTTGTGATGCCTCCTCGACAGCAATTCTGAAGTCAAAGCTTGTTGGGTTCCGGACTTAAAATATCATCTTATAAAATAAATGACTCGGAACCAACCCCGTGTAAAACCTATGTATAAGCTAATAAAATAAAATAACTAACGGATCCGATCCACACTTGTAAAAAAGGACCCGAGAAAACACCCCCCCTACCCCTCCTCCTCGCCCTCTCCTTTTCCTTTGACAATGGAACCAAAACTAACATGGATGTATCAGCACATATTTAAAAAGATAGATAGATAAAGAGATGATGATTACGGAGACGTAAAGTGTTGTTAACTTAACAATTGGCCTTAATTCATCATTTTAAAAATAATGTATCAATTTTCGCCATATTTCGACAACAGGTTCTGACAGGTACCCAAAATATTAAATGATTCTTAAGTTTTTATTTATTTTCATATCTGGTCTATAGCCAAATTTGTTAAATCTTCTTATGGATGATTTCCAGTTTTGGCTACATCACAGAATTGCGAAAAAAAAAAAAAAACCATTGCCTGCAACGTTAAATATTTTGGATGTTACATGGCAATCAAAATAGTGTGAAACTCAGTTGAGGCCTGTAAATGTGTTCCAGATACAGTGCTTAATTGGGTGGGTGTGTGGGTGGGGGGGGTTCAATATTAAAAATTAACTGTTTCTAATTGTCCAGGTATTGACATTTAAATTAGACTCACTATAAAGTGTCCACTTTTTCATGTTTATAGGCAGAATTGGGGATTTATTATTATTATTATTATTTTTTCATTTCTGAATTTGTTGTCTCAAAAGTTTGATGATTTTCTCCAATTTTTTTCCCCAAATTTACACTAATTTTTTTCCAATTTTTTTTGGTTACCAAAGAGTGAAAATTTGCCAATAAAAGAGACACCATTTACAGCCGGGGATGTGAAGTAATTAACCCTGTATAAGGGGGATATGGTACATACTCATAGAGGCCCTAATAGGAGGCAATTAACTTGTGAGTTGTCAACGTCCTCTTTTTCGCCCTTTTCATAAAAATTTTATCAAAAAAAGCCCTAATTATATAATAATAATAATTTTATTATATCTTCCAGAATACGCACCTACTAATAACTTACCTACCTAGACATCAACCTCCTACCTAGGGATTCCATTATTGTCCTTTTGCACTCTCGACCAATGAGAGCGAAGAAGAGTGCGCACCGCCCTCCCCGCAACTTGCGCTCCTAAAAAAAGTTACCTACCTACCTACCTACCTACCTGCCTGGTGGGTAACTTATTTTACTGTTTGTAATTGTCACCAACGACCAAGCTTCCACGTAAGTAGGTAGGTACGTAGATAGGTACCTATTTGAACTCAACCAATGGCACGTCGGCGTTTCCCAAGGAGCCAATAGATACCAAGTGGCGTGTTGAATGTTTTTACCGTGGACTTTTTGTAGCGTATCAAATTTTACTTCTGTGGTAACTTTTGACCACTTGAAGAGAGAGAGAGAGAGAGAGGGGAGGGGAGGGGAGGGGAGGGGAGGTGGGTAAAAATGGCAGACTGGAACTTTACCGCCCCGCCCCACCCCCCCGCACTCCCGAAAAAGAGGGGTCAGTGGGTACAGAGATGGTCCAGCTGGAGGATTGGAACTTTCCTATTGGCCAGTAAGCACGTAAAGTAGGTACACACCAGGGAGGATTAGAAAGCGTGTGGAGGTAAAAACGTAGGTCTGGGTCAGTTTTGAGGGGGTCCTTGGGAGATCGGGAGCGTTCAAGTTGTGAGACGGACAGATGTGGTCCGTTCGATCCTGCCACGCAAGCTTGGCCAGGCTTTCGCTCCACTTGTGTGTTGTTGCGTTTCTCTCTCTCTTTCTCCCTTCTCTCTCTCTCTCCGTCTCCGTCTCTCTGTGTCTCTGTCTCTATCTCTCGTTCTCGCGCAAGACGTTGTCGCGTTTTTCTGGGTTTTCTTGTGTTGTCTTTGCACGCTATCATCGTCTCCCTTGGATTTCCTGCAAGTGCCGTTTTCTGCTTCTGCCGTTGGAGTGCTTCTTCTCTCTGCTGTGTTATCAATTTCGTGGTTTTCCGGGTTTTTTCACCCCTCGTTTTGACCTCTGTAGACTGTTTGTTGCTTGCTTTTGGGTTCTGCAAGTGGAATAGAGAGGCAGAGGAGGGAGAGGAGGAGTAGCCGAGGAAGACCAGGGCGGTTTCCAAGGAGGGCGAGAACGCGAATGAACGAACGAGGGACGAACACGCAAGGGAGCTTGATGCTGCTATATCTCTGATTTTGACCATTATTGTGCGGTCGCTTTGTGACGGACTACGAGGTAGAGGGCTCCCGCAGGTTTGTTCTTCTTCTGCTTTTTCGCCATCTATTGAAGCGCCTTGCCTCGCCTTGCCTTTTTAGTCAGTGGTTGCTGGATCTGGAACTTTTGTGCTCCTTTCTTCGTCGTCGTTTGTTTTAGATTCGGACTTGTTTCTGTCCAGCCGTTGCTGTTGCTGCTTGTTTTTCCTGTGTCTGTCTGTTTTTTTCCTGCTTTGGTCGTTGGTCAATTTGGCATCCATTTGTGTTTGCGAATCTCGAAACTGAATTTGTTCGGAAACTCGAAACTGGCTTTCGAAGCCCGGGAGTTGAGAAGCTTAGAAGACGGGGGTTTCATTGTCGGCCTTGCATTTCCTGGTCAGACTTTTGAAACGCGTTGCGCAGTTGCTTCGTTTTTCCCCTTCGCCGACTTGTCGGTACAGACAGAGTTCCTCGGCGCCCCCCTCTCTCTCTCACTGTGTACATATATGCCTACTACCTAGATCCGAAGTTTCTCTGTTCTTTCGCCGTTGTTCTACTACGCTAGGGTCTTCATCCTGCCAGGGCAATTCATAGATCACGCCGGTTCTCTGTATGTTGTGCAGGGCGCGCTTATTATATCTTCACCTGTCATTCGCCGATTTGCGTCCGCATAGCCGTGTCTTCTCCTTGCGTTTTCGAGACATGAATTGCAGTGTCCGCAAAGGATTCCATTCTCTAGGCGACGTCGGAATCTCAGGGGCAACTTCAACGAGATAGCACGGGCTTTTGACTACACCTAGCGTTGCAAGGTACAAGCCCAGCACCAATCTCGTAAATTTTCTCAAGACTTGCGGTACAGATTATAATGCATCATCTGCTTTGTTGCATTTTCTTCCACTTTTGCCCCCTAGTCATGTATCTTTGCTAAGTTGCATCCTCAAAGAGGTTCCTGTGATGAGATGAAGGTTGTCACCCTCTCTGAACATTGATGTCTTTTTATAAATCTTCTCTCGTGATCATGTGCTTCAGATTGATGTCTGAAGAACGTGCAGCAAAAATGAAGGAGGAACCTGCACCAACAGGACCTGTAACTGCAGTTGAGATTGTGCCTGATGAAGACCAGGAACTGTATAACAGAAGAAGCAAGGACAGAGAACATAACCACCTGGTGAAAAGGAAAAGAGGTTTAGCTGAACCAGAACCTAGCCAGTCACACAGGAGTCTGGAGAGGTTCGTGCCATTGAAATCAGTGAGAAGCAAAGATGAAGTTGTCATAAAAGCGTGTCCTAGGAAACAAAAGAGCACCAGACTTGTGTCTGAGGAGGAAGTCACACCTGAGCTAGATGCAGAACAGGCTTTCAATGCTGCCCAGGCTCTTTATGCATTGTTTGGTGGGGTGCCTTCTCCAATTCCTGCAGCAGCAACAGTAATGTCTGTTAAGAATGTTGTGCACTGGACACAGAAGAGGCAGAGATCCAGCAGAAGCAGGAAGCCAGAGTGTGCAGACAAGCCAAGTGACAGTTCAACAAGATGTTCTGAAAAGCCACCTGTTTTGAATCTCTTCCCGACATCTTACACCCCTTGTAGTGAGGTCATTCAGACAGGCAGTGACTTGACAAAACAGGAAGAGGATACTGTCATGGAGGAAAGAAGTGGAGTGACTGCAGCTGTGGGCATGGACCTGGATAGTGATTTCAGGCTGCACAAGCCCAGTTCAGAATCCAGCCTTGAGTCAATGCAGCCCAACTCACGTGCTGAGAGTCCAAGCTCTCCATTACCTGCTTTGAAATCAGATGTCACCCTGCTCCCAAAGTTAGAAAAGGGGACCATTGTTGCATGCTCTGCATTTCAGCAGGTCACAGCAATGCCACCTATCAAGATGCTCTCTGTTCTCCACAAACCGAAGGTGCAGGAGCTTGTCTCTCTCAATGGGGGTGTTGACTTCTTGGGAAATTGTGCTTGTTTGCTGCAGAAGTTGATGCATGTTCTGCAGTGCTGATAATTCATGATTGTTCACTTTTTTTTCCTCTTGTTTCAGGTCGAGGAGAACATTGCAGAGTTGACACCTGTGGCAGTTGCTCCAAACTTAGACATTCAAAGAAAGCCAAGATCTCCACAACATGATAGGCCATCTGTCCAGGTGAAGACTGAGGATGTTGGCTTACAACTCATTCCCTCATTGGGGGTCTTGCCAAATGTTCATGGAGGTGAAGTGTATGGACATCCAGGAATGCAAATCGGGTCTAAACTCATTAACTTGAATGAAGCAGTCAAACCTGAAGTTTTTCCAGTGAAGCTGGAGAGCAGGCAAAGGCAGAGGTCAGGTGCATTTGTTTCAGGGAAACTGAAGCCTGCTATGAGTGAGGTAATGCTTGTATGTAACCCTCTATTGGTTGGTGAACAGGTCTTTGAGCTCTTTATTTTGCTCTTATTCTAGGATAGCAAAATATTGAGAACATGTGGACTTATGGAGTGCTTGAGACTGAAAATCAGATTAGACAGGTTATGAAGCTTCTGTTACAAATGATTAGCACAACTCTGTCATTGCTTGAGATCAGGAGGAAAAGGAGGCCCGAAGACTTCGCCGAGTGCAAGCAAATAGGGAATCTGCAAGGCAAACCATTAGAAGAAAGCAGGTAATTATTAAGGTTATGAGGTACACCTCAGTGAATGTTCTATGCTGTAGATCAATGAATCTTTGAGATCAAGATAGAAGATGAAACCTGCTGAGCTAGGGTCTCAACTCACCCACAGAAATAGTGCAGAAGGCTGTGTTCACATTTTGTAGGACCTGTGGGGAGCAATTGTGCTTTCCTGTAAACCAATGTGCAAATGATTCTTGAGTTAGTTATGACTATTCTGCTCACTGTTATTCTCAGACTTTATATTTCTCATTTTTTCTTTTTGCCTCTTCAATGAGACATCTCTGAGCAGTTGCTGGGCTCTTGTAGATGCTGTGTGAGCAGTTGGTTCAGAAGGCAACAAGTCTCTCATCAGAAAAGGAAGATTTGAAGAAGGTGAGATGCAGTATTTGGTTGAAGTTGATTTTTTTGGTTCATAACTGCATTTTTAGGTCAGGTCCTTTGAACCTGGATACTCCTTGAGGACTTGTTAAGCATGCAGTTCTTAAATTTGTATGCAGAAACTGGAGTTACAGACTGCAGAGTACAAAGCTCTACTGGAAGTGAACCATCATCTCAAAGAGCAGGTGGGACATCTGTGTGCATTCGTGTTCCAATCAAACCTCTCTCTTATACACGAGGCTTTTAACTTCTCTCTCTTGTGCATGAGGTTAATGCTGCCTGGTGTGTTGGAGATTGTGCTGAGACCAATGACTGTGCTATGCAGGCTTCTCTGCTTGCTGCCAATGGCATGAAGGAGTCACCATCTTCAACTAGGCCAGGTTCTGTAGTACCATTGATGCCAGTTGCACCATACACAAGACTGCCCCTGCCACAATTTTGGTGGGCCTTTGCATTGGCCCAAGTTGCAGCTGTCAGTCAAGCTTCAGCAGCAAGAGTTGACAGGGGGTTTGGATCAGATTACAGTTCAGTGGCTGCTACAGCTACCATGGCAGCAACTGCAGCACTGAATGCTGGAATCAGCCAGGATGTACAGAGGGCAGCTATGTCTTCTGTGTTGCCTTTTGCAGCAAATTTATCTGGCTCTTCATATTTTGGTCAGCATCTCATTGTCCCTGCTCTCTCAGAAGCCATGCCTGTGGCACAATCAACTTCTCAGCCTTCTAGTTTTTTGCAAAAAGCTGACACAACAATTGATGGAGCAACCAAGAGATGTAAAACTGGCATGGGTCTGAATAATGGAGGGAAGCACATTTTGTGCTCACCGTTGGAGGATGGCATAGTGAAGTCAGAAGAACAGATTGGGCAATCCAAGCTTCAATTAGGCAGGAAAACATTAGATTCTGCATTCCATCAATCCTTGCCTCTTACAGGCATGGTGCAGCCAAGCTTTAAAGTAGAAGGTAGGCCAAGGGCTTCCTCATCGTTGCATCCAGGTGATACTTCTTCCTACCTGCCTGCTGGGCAGGTGCCACACATGTCTAAGTTGGTGAATCCAAGTGTCTTTTCATCATTTGGTGGCATAGGTGTGTCTTTTAAAGCAAACTGTGTGACAGCTCCTGGACTATCTGGAGCAGCAGCTGCAGCTACAGAAGCTAGGCGAAGGCGCAGAGAGTTGAAAAGGAGTAGGAGCTTGCAGAGTCGCCGGGTTGCACGATTGGCTAACACCCATAGCTTGTAAAGGATTCTTCTAGGATTTTCCTGTATTTCATTCATCAAGATGTGGGAAGGGAATTTAGATAGGATGTTCCAGATAGGTAGCATACAATGTGTTAATTTGCTATTTTAACAGACAATGTCTAGTTGCTCTATGTTTCCATTGATTGCTTAGCTACAGAGAGAGGAGTGCTCATTATGCACCCATGTAATCATTGATCATCTATTGCAGCTGGGTATAATGCAATTTATACAGAATTTCTGGCTTGTTGAAGAACCAAAACCGGTAATGACATTTTTCACTAGTTCCTTGTAGGTGATATAGGTCTTGGATATTCAGAGAGCTGTGTTAGGCAGAAGGCTGTCATTGGCACACTAAGAGAAATTGTTACAGTTGGCTTCAATGCAATTTCTTTGAGAGACTGCTCTTGGTGGTTTATGTATATAATTGAACTAATTCTGCCTTTCTTTGCAGGCGACAATGTGGGAGTTTGTTATCATGTGCACATGGGCAAAACTTGCTGCAAAAATGGTGACTAACTTTTGTACTGATCCACCCTGCACCGCACAAGGGGTAGTGTTTTTGCAAAATGCAATGTCCAGCATGAAGGTAATAATTACACAGGTTGCATATCGTAGGAGTTTCCCGAGTTTTGTGGTGACTTCAGGCAGAGATGAATTCTATTGCCCCATGTACATAATTTACAGGATTCTTGTTGTTAGGATAATTAGTAATTACCACATATTCTAATTTTCTCTCTTGTATTGCTAGTTTTATTGTTCTTTTCGTTCTACTCCTACCTTTCTGTGCTTTTCTTCTTCCTGCATTTCCACTCCTTGTCTGGGAGCTTTTCTTTGATTTTGCAAAAGGAAATGGTTTTTTTTGGCCTGGTCCTGGTTCCCTTAATCATCATGAGTGCAGAGATTTCTCGCTCCTCACAAGAGTTCTTATATTCTATTCTTCTGTACACAGCCCCACTGTAGACAGGATCAATTTGAGAGATTTACAAGGAGATGTACTTTCTCTTCTAGGATCAGGTACCTAGTTTCCAACTGGAGGACCCAAAAAAATTTGTTGTTGCAGTTGCCTCAGTTTGGGTCCCCTTACAAGGCACAATAGAGGAGTACTGTGGAGTCTACTAGATCTAATTGGGCAGGTGCCAAAGACCTATCACCTACAAGACCATTCTCCAAAATCCCCAGGACCATTATGTAAATCCACACGACCATTGTGCAAATCCATATGACTAATTATGCAAATCCATGAAAACCATTATGCAATGGAGCCTGCCATGTACAGGCCATTGTGCCTATTTCACTGCATGTTGAAAATTCAGGCTCGCCCAAGTTCCTCACAGGCACCTCACCAGGCATAATGGGCTTGTACAACGCAACACACTCCATAATACAATCTATGATCTGTTTTGCTTTGGTAACTTGGCTTTCAAGGGAGTACGAAAGGCCAGCTTCTTTGCTACTTAGAAAATATCAACTGCCATCTTTGGCAACTACTGTTGTCTGAGAAGTCTACATGAAATCTTGAGCATGAGCAAATACAAGACTTAACAATGCCATCAGGCAGGCTTCATATGAAAACAAATGGGGAACATAGATATACATGAAATCCCTCCCAAGAGGCTGGAAGAAAACTGAGTTGTGGCTGAATAAAAGACAAGGACAAAAAAAGGAAGAAGAAACAGGAAGCTCTCTCTGACTATTGATGATGGACATGTTTGTACTTTCTTAACATATGTATGCAGGTGTGCTTGCACAAGAAAGCAGCTTCAAGACTGACAGCAAGAGTGTTCAAGGATTGATGGGAAGAAAGCAAATTGGATTCTTATCTTATATCAATGCGGTTTGACCTGGATGTTGAATCCCGAAAGCTCCCATTCAAGTGTACACCTGGATCAAATTTCAAGAGGCCACCCAGGTAGCCATGTGATAGCTACACCAATTGCACTCGCGTTACATATCTCAGCCACAACCTCACACAGCGTGATTGAAAAATAGGGGTGTTCATTTATTTGTCTGTACAAAGGGGTGACTGCATTGGCTGTCTGTTTGCCTGATGAGTGTGCGAGCTTTACAACTTGTCGAGAAATGGAGGAGTGCCCCCCAGTGCTACAATCTGTTTCTTCAGCTGCACCAACACATGATTTTAGAGTGAATGTCAGAATCGCTGACAACATATGCAAAAGTGATGCATCAGTCATCACTGATCACCAACATCCCAGATATCTGAGAAAATACCAGAAAGTCTTCACCACATCCCCAGGATCAAGTAGGTATATATATACATATGAAACTGAACATCACCACACTGCTTGATGAACGTCATATTCATCTTACAGAAAAACTTAAGACTGGCAATGGAAGCATAGCATTGTTGTTGCTGAGAATCAAAATGGAAGGATTTTGTTTCGTTCTTTACTTCAAGCATAGTCTCAAGCTTGCCCTTGATAAGATCAAACTCTCTCTTCACATGCTCCAATGCAAACAGGCACCTGGTATGGATGTCAAAGGGAAAACATTCTACTGCTTTCAGTAGTTAGGCATTAATAAGCAACTCTCTACAGCTAACTAGTGGCAAATGAACCAGACAAAAACTGCACAAGCATACTGCCATTTTCTAATAACTGGAGCACTTTCTTTTCAGCTCCTCAACACAGGTCTGCACAGGAGCAGTCCAACAATCTTGAAAAAATTGACAGGATTTTACTTGCTCGGATTGCTTACAAATGCCAGAGTGTAATATCATATACAAGCAGAAATGTAGCCAAAGTCTGCTTGGATTTATGAAAGAACTCTCACCCTTGTTGGTCTTGTCTATCACAACACATGCGGAGTATAATGCACACAGTTTTCACTCTTTTTGCGCCAATGCTGACATTTCCGTGCACAGCATTTTCATCCATCCAAGTCAGTGTACAAATCCTGCTCACATCATTGGTGACAGAAACACAGCTAGAAACAAAACATTCACTACTGAATCCTATCCAACAGAGCTGACTGCACAATTCACATGCATTCTGCATGATCAAAGAACAAAAATTGGGTACAACCAAGTTTGGTCTAGTAAATCAGCGTGAGAATATATCATAATGAGGAAGCTCAGACATAATGTGCAATAGAATATATATGGCAGTCTTGTTTGATGTGGTGAAACTTGGGTACATAATGAGTGCAAAAGCACCATCACCTAGAGCTGCTGCCCTTGAACTGATGCACATGTGCATCCACCTTCTTGAAGTTCACTGGCTTCTGCTCCCTGTTATACAAAGTGACCCTTTCTTTCTTAATAAGAAGAAGCTGTTGCTCTATCAAGGACAGGAGGAGTTTTTTGATTTTTCCAGGCAAATTTTCAATGGGTGATTCTTTGTTGCTCAGTTCCAACTGAAGAATCTTCAAGGCCCATTGAACCCTAGGTTGCATTGAAACAAAGTCTCCCTCTCCTATTGCAATGAGGTGCAAATCATGCGTGACCTGCCTAGTATATCTCTTTGCAGCAAACAACAAAGATTGATTAACAGAAAAACACAAGGTGCTTACAGAGAATCAGCCAAGTTTTGGATAATTCTTCCAGAGTCCTGAATGAACAACAGCACCACCTCCTCCACGAAGTCCGGCGAGCTTTCATCCTGTAATTGCTGGAGCTCCAAGAATTGATCATCTAGCAGCTCCTGCCAACCATTTGCTCATCATTTGCACCGATTGTCAGATCCGACGATTCTGACTTGGGAATGTGTTCGGAAGCAGGTACCAAAAGGACATTAGAACTTCACGCAATTGTAAACGAAGAAGATTTTGCTTGGAAGAAGCGGAAGAGGAAGAAGCAGGGGGAAAACACATTTGTTTACGTTTCGTTTTTTCAAGTTCTTGTCGTGGTAATATGATATCCGTACTACAATGCTAGCGCAATAGGATCTGAAATCGATTGCAATGATTTTCCAGATTGCGTGCAAGAAACCATCACCTCTGCACGAAGACTATCCATGTGCTCGATGTACTGCCGCGTCACCGCTGCCAGTTGCATTGCTTCTTCTTCCTTCCCTGACAACCCCGCCACACTATTCTTCCCCATATTGGAAGCTGCCTCGTCCCGTCTTTCACACTCTCTTGCTTCTTCCAAACCCCGCCACACAGCGCTTTCTCTCTCGTCTCTCTTTCTTTCTCTGTCACTCTGTCTCTCTTTCAAAATCTTCAAGGTCAGGTTTGCTTCTACCGCTATACGATCCACTTCACACAAATCCGAAATCTCAAGAATCCGCTTCCTCCTCTTCCTCTAAAAATGTAACAATGCCACCACTCCCCGACTCCGACAATCCGAATCTTGAGAAGACAGATCTCTCGTTTCTCTGTCTCTCTTTGTCTCTCTCTCTCGTCTCTCTTTTCAAAATCTTCAAACGTCAGGTTTGCTTCTACCGTTATATGATTCACTTCCAGACGCAATCCTAAAGCTCAACAATCCTCCTACTCCTCCTCCTCTTTTTGGCCTCCCCCTCTTGCTCTCACAATGCAACAACAAAAATACCGCCACTCCCCGACTCTAACAATAATCCGGATATTGAGGAAAACAGTTTTAGTTTTGCAGAGAGAAGCAAGAGGCAAAGACTTGCTGTGTCCGTGCGTGGAAACACAAAGCACGCAGAAGCTGCAGTGCTTGCTGTCTTGCTTTGCCGGCTACAGTTTGCTTCATACAACACAAGAAGAAAGCTTGTCCTTATTGTATCTGTGCGTGTGCGTGTATTGCTATAGAGAAGAAACTCAATGGGTATGGGTCTATTTTATACCCTACACCCCCTCCCCTTTCTTGCCCCTCTCGCTCCTTCCCTCTTCATCACCTTCTTGTCTTGGCCTTTCTCAACAATAATGGTCATTTTAACATTTTGTTGGTCTTGCCTACCAAGGCAAGGATATTGTGTTAAGATTCATTATAGAGTATACCTAGTAGCTTAAGGGATTTTGGCCCCCAGGTAAATAATAGGTCTATTTTCATATGAGGATTTCTGAAATATGATATTTTGGCTTGTGTCGAACTTGAGATTAGTTATAGAGTTATAATATCTTGAAAGATTTTGGTTTCTTTCAGAGGATTTTTAGAAGATTATATTTTTGCATCATGAAATATTTGAGTTTCCATAATTCTTCTTTTGCCTTAAGATACTTTTTAATGTAAAATGGCAAGGCCACAGTGTGAAACACCTCTTCTTACAAGTCTTTGCACAATTTACACCATAATCTACCTAGTTTTAAAGATTTTTCAAAATCTACCTACTTTCGAAGATCTTTCATTATCTACCTACTTTCAAAGATCTTTCATCATCTACCTACTTTCAAAGATCTTTCATAATCTACCAACTTTTAAAGATCTTCCACAATATACCTAGTTTTAAAGATTTTTCATAATCTACCTATTTTTAAAGATTTTTCATAATCTACCTAATTTTAAAGATCTTCCATAATATACCTACTTTTAAAGATCTTCCATAATATACCTAGTAGTAAAGATTTTTCATAATCTACCTATTTTTAAAGATTTTTCGTAATATATCTAGTTTTAAAGATCTTTCATAATATACCTTGTTTTGAAGATTTTTCAATAGTAAACTCACTCACTCACTCCCTCCCTCCCTCCCTCCCTCCCTCCCTCCCAAATTCCAATTTGTTTCTATTTCTTGGTGTGTTGGATTATGGATCTTGATTAAGTTTATAAGTACTCCATTTTATTAGGTAGTAGTTTTTTAAAGAAAGTGTGGCTCCATGACTTCTTTTTTTTTCATAAGAAAAAAGGGGTTCAATAAGTACAAAAAGAGAATATTAACTACTAAAATCACATTTTGTAGGCAAAAGATTAACTACTACCTACTAGTTGTAACTTGTGTCATTTTTGTCAATAAGAGATTAGCTAGAGATTAAGTTCTAATTTGCATCATTTTTGTCATTAAGAGATCCAGTACAAATTAACTATTAATTACATCGTTTTGTCAATAAGACATTTGGTAGAAATTAATTAATTAATTAATTAGTTACTTATTCCATCATTTTGTGAATAACATATTTATTATTAATCATATCATTTTATTGATAACCGATACATCTAATTTGTGTCCATGTCAATTTAAGGAGTTGCGGCCAGTTTTTTTTTCCTTAAAATTTCTTAAACATGGACGGCTGAGATTAAATTCCGTCGCCATTTGCACTTCAGTCTGATTGCTTCAAGAAAAACAAAGGGGGGCCGGGGATCTCTTTCAATTGCCTATGGAATGGCCAAAATCAAATCCAATCACCCTTTCAATGACCAAGATTGACTTCGATCACTTAATAAATTGATTTAAAATTATATTATATTTGGGTGATTTTGAGGCACATTTCTCAAATTAATGAAATCTAGTTGTGAAGAGGGATTTGCTTTTGGATTGGATTCTTTGCCAACTTTTTTGTAATGTAAAATTAGGTTGATTGAGTAAATTTGAAGGCATGTTTGTCAAGAATTATATGATAGTTATATATTTTTATCCTAATTATTTTAAGTACCTTAAGATAAATGTGAACATAATTTCAAACTTTTCATGTTTGAAATAAATAGGAATTGAGGGGAATTGGTTGCTTCTAATCTTACTCATTTTAAGGTTTAGTATTGTACTCTGATTGGATTCAGCAACAAATTGTCAAATAATTATTTAAATTTTAAATCTTAACTTTAGCACTTGGTTTTCTGAAATTTTTGACAGGTAATGGTTATAAAAAATAATAAACGCATGCTTGTTATGTTTATGGGACAGTTTAGTGTATCTAGAATGTCTCGATCTTATGTTCTTGAACTTTTAACGCCAAACCCAACAATCGAAAACTTGCAGATTCTTAATTTTATAATAATTATTAAAAAATTCAACACAAATAATAAATAATTTTTCAAAAATTAAGCATAACAAAAAAAATAATTTAATTTAGGGGAAAACTGTTATGTACTGATGATATTTAGTTTTGAGCCATATTTCCAACCAAGAAATTGGGGGTGATGATTTGCCTTCATTATATGACTGGTGTTGTGTGGGTATCAAAAGCAGCACCTGAACCTCTCACCGGTTACCAGGGCGGTTCTTTAATCATCACCACTCCCAGAAAATCAGAGAACTGGTTTTGAAATATTTAACCATCATTTGCAAGTAATAGTGATAATGAAAGTAATACCTAGTGCCCAGAAAATCATGGTTCTTCCTTTGCTTGTGTCCATTCTGATGATTCTGTTAGTTTTTTTGCAATAACACAGGAAACAATGGTGTATTGAGTTCTTAAAATTACCAGGACCCAATGGTTCTCTTAATTATTTTCTTTTTTTTTTGTCAAAAAAAAATTGGAACTGATCAAGGATTATTAACAACATTAAATACCCGCACACAACACTCATTCAAGGATTATCAACAAAATTAAATACCCGCCCATGACACTCATTCAAGGATTATTAACAAAATTAAATACCTGCCCACAATACTCATTCAAGGATTATTAACAAAATTAAAAACCTGCATGACAACTGAAGCATGATTGTCTCTGTAAAGGCTCACTATCCTAGTTTGTTCTTTGGGAGCAATGGGTTGGGGTGAGAAATTAGGGTTTTAGGGTTTAGGTTTAGTTTTTAGCTAGTGCTACCTAGTCTTAAGAATACCTCACCATAAGGTTAGTTTCATCATTAAATAATCCTTTAAATGTTAAAATGATTTTTTTTTCTGAAAATAAAATGTTGAGGTGTTGAAAACCTTCATAATCGTCACAAGCTTACAATCTGAATAATTTCATTACTCATATGGAGGGGTTTATTTTATTTTAAAAATTGTAATGTAGCCACACTAGCTATCATCCACAAAAGGAATTAGCCAAATCTGGCTATAGGTCAGAGAGGAAAGTATGAAATTTAAGACTCCTGATATATTTTGGCAATCCACTCAAACCTACTGACTAATTATGACAATTTCATAAAACATTTCCTCAAAATTTGGTGACTTTTTATCACAAAAGTTCCTTGTGTGAGTTGCACTGGATTTTCTGGGTTGCCAAGTGTTGAAAATTCACCCAAAAATCAACAACAACAACAATGTTTCTATATGACAATGTCATACTAGATGATTAATGATCATGAAATCAAAAGAAAAAATCAAAGTTTTAAGTGAATGTTCATCTTGTAGAAATATTCATCATACCATACAATGTGGAGTGTAAATCTTTTCAACAGATTTTGCAGATTTTTCAACAAAAAATTGAGAAAATTTTAGATTTTTTTTTCATTTATTATAAATTTGAGTAATAATTTTTTTTTTGAAAATTTCACCAAATTTACTATGTCATAATTTTTTTAAAAAAAATCCCTGACCTCCACCCAAGCCATCATCACCTGGCTACCCGATTTTCTGAAGCTCCTTGCCAGTTCTTTTCAGGAAATCACTTTGCTTCCCAACAACATAGCACCTTTCAGCCAAAACTCAGAAACCCTTTTCTCAGAGCCTTGGAATTTTGCCTGCTTTTTGCTCATTTACTAACAATCTGGTAAAACCCAACCCCGGGGGTTACATATCGTAAGAATTGTCACAGATTTTCTCATTATACCAGGGGTACTCTCCAGGTATCAGGGGGAAACCTGGAGAGTATCAGGTAAACCGGTTCCTTATCTATATCCATGGTTCTCAAAATTGAAATGTTCAAGTGACGGCCTTTGTAGCCCATGGTTCTTTACCAGTTCCTTCATGAAAACAATGTGTGTAACTCTGATCGTAGCAGCTTAATGAAAAGCCACTGGCATAATAAGGCCTTGTTTCTTGCTGCATCGTAGTCACTTTCCATTGGAGAGCTGCAATTGTGTTGAAAATGTGTAGTTTATCATGTTGGGAAACTTTGGGAACAGATTTTCTCATGAGAAAAAGGATAGATGTCATATTATCATGACTCACAGTTTAACTCAGAACTCTCTCATAGCTCCTGCAATCTGTTACACTTCAAAGCTTGTAGAGTAAAGCTCTGACATGACTGTAAGCACCCGTAATTGGGAAAACATAGTTGTTGAGTTCCGAGAATCTGTGATCAGAACATCCTAAAATGGAAAGATGTTAGTCATGTCACCTTAGGGTAAAACTGGAAAGCTATATATTTATCTTCAGATGCTTAGAAGAATGGGTAGAATGATAATACAGTAAATTATCAGCATGACCAGGCCATTAAATTTGGTGAGTAGCCAATTTATCCCCATCCATAACCTACTCCTCTGGTTAGGTTACCATAGAGGTACACATTTGGGTGAAGGCTTTTCAATCCTTTGATTAATTATTGTGTACATTTCAGTCACTAAAACTAAGTAATCAACTATGTTCACACTTTGAACCCCCACTACATGCCAAGGGTCGAGAAAAAGAGGAACTTTTCTAATGTTTCTTACCTATTTAAGCTTAACAAAAAAAATTTGTGCAAATTCTTATAGTGGTTTGCAGCAGTAGCATTTACAAATTACAAGAAGAAGCAACAAATTCCAAAGTGTAACACATCTATTTGAACTTTCCAAAACCCTAAATCCCAAGATTAGTGTAGAAATCAATCTCCTCTTATTGCTGTTAGCATTTAACAGTTGACGCAACCATTTGACATATCACAATCTAGATCTATAATATGCTCCCTTCTCACTAAAACATACATGCCACAAACAATCTTGCTAGATATTATAAACATTTGCTGTAAGTGCATTCACGCCAAGGGCATAAATGCAATGAAAAAAAAAAAAACTCCCACTTCATCACATTCATTCCTAAGGATTAAATAACTCTACTGCAAGTAAAGCCCTAGCCCATAAAAATTATACTAAAGTCAAAAGACTGTAATTTCCTTGGGAGGGAAATTCTGATTTTGATTGGGAATTCCTTGTGTTGGCTGCGAGTTTAGCACTGATCAGGATTAGTATGAACACAGATTTTAATGGGAAATTTCTACACTAATAACATAATCCTAGTGTGAAAAAAGTTTGGAATTTTTAATGATTTAAGACAATGCTTATTTTTCCCTTGCTTTGAAGTCTCATTCTTAGTTTTAAACTCCTACTTATTTCATTTTGAAGGAATCCCAGCTCAAAAGCTAAGGAAAAAAAAAAGAATACATATTAAACTTATCCACAAAGTCATCCTCTCTTTCATCCCCTGTCCCCTCTGCTTTCACCCCTCCTTCCCTCTTTCAGACTCTTTCAGAGATATCCGCAAAGTTAGGAAATTTTATTAAATCTTGGTACAAAATGTTGAAACTCAGCATTTAATGCAAAGGGTTTGAGACTAATTATAGTAGTTGTACAGGTAGAACAGTGAAAATATATGTAGTAGTAGTGGAGGCGCTGAGGAGAAAGGAAAGAGGGGATGAAACTCAGTTTACCACCAAAACTAGTGGAAAAACTAGTTTGGGTCCCAGTTAATTTGTTTTGTAAAATTTCATTCCCAGTTACACATTTGATGCCCTATTATGCCGAAACTGGCCGTTCTCGGCCCCTAATCGCCTGACTTACGGATAACTTTATCATCAAGACAAAACCCAACTCAGCTCTTGCCTTGTTTGGGTCTCTTATTTTCTCACGGCCCTCCTCCACTAGGCTGCTGGGGCTTTACCCTACACAAAATCTCCAAATCTCATTGCAAAATAATGGGTCTGACATACAGACCTGTCAAATGCAGTTGCATCAACCCTTGTGCTTGGGTGTCTCCATAGGAGCAGACAAAGGAGGAGTGATGGAAGGAGGAGAAATTGATTCTAACATTATGGCCCCCATATGACAATCTTAAGTTCTCATCTCAATTTTTTCTCATCTTTGAAGTTATTAGCTCAAGCATCTCCAATGTATGTAACATTTTTTTTCCCTTTATATTAGTTTTAGTGATAAATATCATCATATTCTCACCCATAAACATTAATAGCCATATGGATTGGCACCACGGGGAATCTGAAATTCGAGTTAACGTTTGTTGAGGACAATCTTCAAATCAAGTTTAGGTCTAAGTTAGATTTGAATTTTTTAAATCTGGGAGGTTGAGACATGGAATCATGCTTGTAGAAAGGAGGATGCATGAGATATTTGCCTGGTTGAGACATGGAATCATGCTTGTAGAGAGGAGCATGCATGAGATAAACTTTGCCTCTTCGACCAACCATTGACAAGGACTAAGACAAAAGAGAATGTCAACTAAGGATTCACATGAGTAAAGGATATATTTGTCAAAGTTTCAAAGTGATAGCAGCGTCTTGAAAACAGTGGATTGGTCATGGCAATATGTGAATTTGATGGATATGACAGGAATCTAAGATTTTCCATTGAAGCAAGAGATTCAAAGAAGCTCTCTTATGTTCCTTTTTTCCACCACATACTTACAGCTGGGAACATGAGCAGGTAGTTAGTTAGACTTTACAGTTCTTTGTCACAAGGCAAAGAAAAACTGGGCATGAACTTTTGACTCGGAAAATGGGTTTATGTAGCAGTTGCTTCCTATCTTCAGACAAAAATAGCAAATTGTTAGCAGGGCTACTAGGATCAGCTTGTTCAACTTTTGCATATGAAATCCAGTATGGGTCCTACTGTGTGTGTGTGTGTGGAGATTTAGATCTGATGTGCAGATATTGCCACACTTTTGTTATTGGTCCTGAGGAAGCTTACTGACTAGTGGTAAAAATAGTGTCATCATGTACATTAATAAAGAATGCCAATCATGTACATACACTATTGTTATAAGAAGAAATAATTATTGTCATAAGCCCACTTTCAAGACTCCGCTTCATTGTTCCATCAGGTTTTGATCCACGGTTCAATAATGAACAGATTGATTTCGATGGCAATGGAGGAGGGTGAGTACTCATGAATTTCAAGCTCTTTTCTTCACTCTTGGGTGAACCAGCACCCACCCGCATTGAGGTGGATGCTGGTTCACCCTAGGCCTTCCCTCTCCTCCTCTAGTTCTTGCTGCAACATTATTTGAAGTGTTCTCTTGTGATTATCAATTTCTCAAAGCCTAACTGGGTTTGGACTTTGGACCACTGTCAGGCAGTTACTCAAAAACAGAAAACAGACCCCCCCACAATTATCAGGGAGATTCTTAATATTATTCATAATCATGGTTCTCAAAAGAATGAAAGACCCGATTTTGATAAATAATCATGGTTTTCAAAAAAAATTGTAAGAAATCAAATAGCCAGCCAAAAATCCATTGGTTCTTTCATGAAATCCACGGATTTTTTGAAGATTTTGAAATAACCAAGATCAACAGTTTTTTTGAAAATTCAAATAAGCCTTCAACATTGGTTTGGACCTAAATATAAATTGATAAAGGCCTAAATTGGGTGTGTGTGGGGTGGACATGCTCTCACACCTCCTCCTCCTATCCAACATTCAAGTGTCTCCAAAACAAAAACAAGATTTTGTGTCCAATGTCATTTGTTCAGAGTTCAGAACTTTTAGATCTCCATCTTTGCCTCATTGTGTTAGAATCAATCTTACAGGATCTTTTCAACTTTTTCAGACTCTCAATAATTATAATTTTTCTCAGTTTGGGAGTCTGAAAAAGTTGAAAAGATCATGTTTGGTGTCCCCTGCAGCTTTTGGTCATCTGGTGAAGTTTGGTGTCTGAACATAAAGTCTGTTTCCATTAGGCTGCTGTGATCATGGAAAACCATTGAAATGAGTCTTTGTTTTTTGCATCAAGGATAGACTCTTTCTGTTAGAGAATTGCAACAGGGTTGAAATTTTGAAGGTAATCAACATTAGGAACTCTGAGAACATTGCATCTGTAAGGAAATTTCAAGTTTCAAGAGAATTGTTTTTTAAACACATGTTCTCATGACAAAAATGAAAGATGATTCAAAATTTGACTTAGAGCTCTCACTACTCATGCATTTTGGTCAATGCTTGACTAATAGAGTTGTGAGGTGATTGTGAGCATAGCCAGGTAGAATAAAAGTAATGGAAAGCTACTGTTAAGGCAGAATCTCTGTTTAAAGTAGCCTCATGAAAAGATGACCTAACTTTTGTTACATGCAATGAAGTTATCCTTACGCAGGAGCCTTAGTTTGACCCTGTAATCCGTGTTTCATCCCCGATTTGAGTGTAGATGCAAAGTGAATGAAATTGAATACCACTTAATGAACTGGGCATCAGTTTACAAGATTTGCAAGATTTTATTCTAACAAGACTTGATCCAATGAAGAAAATAATTAGTAGTGAACACACAGGCAAGGCATTGGGGGTGAAATTCATTTCATTTGAGGACTAACTTAAGCAAGAAAACCCAGTTTGGGTCCCCCCCTTTCTTTCTTGCGTATGGTTTCCATCCTGACTTTTGATTTCGTCCTCAGTTTTGTCAAAATTGGGGCTCAGTACCCACCCTCCCTTTAGGGTACTTTACCGATAATTTCAGTGCGTAGAGGACTTGTTACTTAGTTGCTTATTACATTTTGTCAATTTGGGCTTCTGTTCAACATCAATCCTTGATGGTCACCTTTTATAGTTGTTTTCAGTGTTGTGCAGTTATTTGTGCATTTCATAAAGACGCCTCTGACTTCTCTGGTGTATCTAGAGAGGGCTTTGTAAAGTGTAAAATCTGTCAAGCTTTTCAAAAATGGAAAGTTTTGCTCTTGGGATCATCCTGTTTCTGTAAAGCCCGGTGTTGTTTTTTACATGATACCCAGTGGGTACCCTCCGAGTATCACAAAGAAATAAATAAATGAAAAAAATGCGAGGTTGCTCTTTATTCTTGGTAAAGCACACAGGAGGCAAGGGCATTAAGCAAAATCAGGCAGCTCCCAGCTGCTGCCTTGCACAAGCCCTGAGTTCAGTAATGCCCTCACCCTTGTGCTTTACCTTACACATTCAGCATCTGATCAGTATGCAGATCAGTAGATCTAAGTAGATGCTTGTTTCCCTCATGCCTCTTAATTACCATGCTCATGTAAGTAGACTTGTAAACTTGATCATCTTTGCAAGAAGTTGCATCAAACTTGTGGAGCTGACCACATAAGTTAGGAATTTTGTGATTTCCAGTCTTTCTTGAGAGACCCAAAAAAAGTTTCTGAATCAAAAATGTAATTCCTAACTTATGAAATTGATCTTTTGACTGCACTGTCGAAAGACTCACTGGCAACTAAAGAGCCACCAAATGTCATCAACATTTTCTAGGATATCTGACAAAATATTTGAATCTGTTCAGAATCCAATCTCCAGGAGTTAGAATCAGTGTTTTTTTTTTTTTTTTTTTCAATTTTTTCAAGTAGGCTAGGTGGTGGACTGGCCATCATCCACAAGAGGAGCCACAAGAGGAGGGAGCCCCATTTGGCTACAGGTCAGTCAGACAGGGAAAGGAAATTTTTT
>Ga0116227_10002330_pt1 | contig 43309 bp, 27 predicted proteins | sample S1TSphgellanicum_FD_89693 | JGI IMG/M metagenome (GOLD analysis project Ga0116227, IMG submission 89693) | Host-associated microbial communities from peat moss isolated from Minnesota, USA - S1T2_Fb - Sphagnum magellanicum MG | ecosystem: Host-associated > Plants > Peat moss > Unclassified... | reverse complement strand
CCTTCTATGTATGTTATTGGTGAGCATGTATATTGGATGTTATTGGTGAGCATGTATATTGGATGTTATTGGTGAGCATGTATGTTGTATGGGCTTTTTGGATGGGCCTTCTATGTATGTTATTGGTGAGCATGTATATTGGATGTTATTGGTGAGCATGTATTTTGTATGTCATGGGTGAGCATGTATGTTATTATCACATACATAATCAAGCAACATACATGCCCCCACCAAACACAGCCCAGTAACCAAACACACCCCAGCAGCTCAGCTGGACGTTCGAGAATGGCTGTGGGTGAAGCTCCTAGCGTTTCAAAATGTTCATATGATCGAATGCCTGGTATTAAAAAAAAATTGTTTGGTTTTTTTTTAATTATTCACATGGAATATTGATTTAGTGTGTGGTTTTGGGGGGTAGAAGTGGTTGGTTTTTTTAAAAAATGAATGCCATTATGTATATGATCCGTTTGATCATGGGAAAGTAATAGCACAACCTCAAGCATTCAACTGAAAATAAAGGACTCGTTAATGTTACTATCAAATATGGAGTGTTTGTTTGTAAGGTGTCTTTTGAAATAGATCAAGGGCAAAACATAAGGTGTTTCAAAGCCAATGGTTGGATTAGGATTGGTTTCACAAAAGCAATAACAGAAATTGCAAAGAAAACATTTGGTTATGGGAGTTTGTCTATAACATTGAAGGGCATGCAACTGCTCATAAATATAACCTAAATCCTAACTTAAGCATTGTGCCCAAAAATCAAAAGGATGTCAAATCCTTGAGTATTCCAAAAAAAACTCCAAGCCTTTGTGCAAAATCAAGTTTACACATAAGTGGAAATCAAAATATTGGTTCAATTTTTGCAATATTTTTTAAGTATGTCATCTTTAAAAATTAAAGTAAAAAAACAATTTCAAGGGTGTAAGCACACTACATTTTCCATAAAATGTTGTCACAAGGCAGTTTTTGCAAGAGTTTGGGATTTGTAATTGGTCATGTGATTAAATATAATCAACTAAAATGAAAAAGGACTCAACATTACAATGGTATATATAATATAATCACATTTTATGAATTTCATGGATAGTTTTTAAATAGTCATAACATAATGGACTTTTAAAGGAGTATCCAAAAATATGTAATAGACCATAATTAATGAGCATGGACTCCATGCACCTTCATATAATGTTTTTTAATGAGTAAAGGACTCAATGGTAATATGATATAATAACATTGATACCAAGGAGGACATTTTGAAAGGGTTTTGGTGACCAAAATTTTCCATGTACCTTGAATTATGGTTTTTTTTTTAATTAAGTCCTTTATTGAACAAAAGTAATAGTTTAGAAGCTCATCTTTCAAATTTAAATTCTCCATAAGGTAAATTAGGGTTGCAATTTTTTTAATAATAGATTTCAACTAAGAACCTATAAAATGACTTGTGTGATTCAAGGTATCCTACCTTCACACTACTTTCGCAGTGTTAATTTATGCAATTATGAACTTCCATATGTGCTTAAAAGTGTTACACCTTAATGTGTTTTCATCTACAATTATGTTAAGAGTTCTTGGGTCTATTGATGTAATGTTGAAACTACAAATTTGCAGATGAAAGTAGAAGAAGATAGGTCAAGTTTGAAACTCTTCTTGCAAAAAACAAGTTTGAAAGAAAATCTAAAGAAACCAAAGCTGAAAATCAAAGTATAGCAAGTAGAAGGGGAAACACTAATTCCACAAGTAGTTCTACAGAAACTAAATTTGAAAATCAAAGTAGAGCATATAGAGGAGCAAATAAATCTATAAAAACCAAATCTGAAAGTAGAAGAAGGTTCAAATATATATATCACATATTAGATCTACAATTAAAGACTCAAAAAATATTTAGTATATCGTTCAATTTAGTAATCTATAGTTTGAAATGTTAGATCACAAAGATTTTTAAAAACATTGGATCAACTCAGTTACATAAATCATTCTTATATATTTATTTTAACAACTTGCACAATAACAAAAGATGTTGATTTAGTTTGGGAAGACTTTGCAAATTTGTACATTCTCATGTATTTTTCTATACATATATTAGAACATGCATTAGCCCAATTTCCAAACTTACTACATTTATTGGGTTGTGTATAGGAAAGAAGAAAGCATACCCTTGATTGGTCCAAAATGTACACCACCAACTTTTTGGAGGTTGGGACCAAAAGGGACCTCCAAGAACTTAATTGTGCTTCAAAGGTGACAAAACAACATGTTGGACCTAGATTCGATAGATAAGGAAAATCCAACCCCTAAGCCTACATGAATGAACAAAACACCAACAGTTCAATTGAATCGAGCATTTACAACATGTAAGAAAGGAATGTGGACAAATGATGCACTAAAAACAACAATGACTATTGTTGATAAAAGGACACATTCATTGAGGAGGGCCAACAAAGCATGGAACATTCCTTTAAGTTCATTTTTTGATCACCTAAATGGAAAAACAAGATTTAAATAGATGGGGTGAGAAGGTGTGCTTACAAGAAAAGAGGATGCTAAAATGATTAAATGGACCTTAGTTATGCAAGAATGTGGACTATCCATTAATCTACAGCAATTGAAGATAAAGGTTACAGAGCTAACACAAATAAAACCTACATTATTTTGAAATGGGATACTAGGTAATAGTTGGTGGTACTAGTTTGAACACAAGCATCAAGAATTAAACATTTGTTAAGCAAAAAAATTGGAGGTTTGCAAAGCATAGGAATTAACACCTAATATTTATAAATTTTTCTATGTTAACCTACAAGCATAATATAATTAATATAGTTATGATGTTCCAAATCATGTATGGAACTCAAATAAAATTGGTTGACAAGTGGGAATAAGATTTTTCACTAAGAGAGGGTCAAATAATATTTATAACACCATCCTCAAGTCCCTAGAATGGTTAACTATAAACTATGTAGTGAATGTTATAAGTTTGTTCTACCAAGGTTCTACATCTTTAAAGGAAAAAAACTACAAGTTGACTACACTAAACTTTGCAAACTAGGGACTAACATGGCAACGCAAAAAAAGGCCTAGATGACTTCTTTTTTGTTCAAGGAATTTCTCTCTTTCTTTAAGAAATCTATTCTAGTTGAAACTTCTTTCACCAATAGACACTTAATAGTTTTAGATGGGCATTGCAATCATGTTACCTTAAAAGTAATATCACAAGCACAAAAGATGGGATTAAACATGATCACCTCACCATCCCACACATCACATGTTTTCCAAACATTAAATGTATTTTATTTTAAACCATTCAAAACAACATTTAAAAAAGGTTAGAAATGCAACCATGTCTAGAAATAATCATATGGAACTAGATAAGATAACATTGGCTAGGTGGGTAGATCAGGCTCTAGAGCAATCAATAACAAAAAAAATCACATTTGGATTTATGACCATAAATATATGGCCTTTCAATCCCAAGGCAATGCACAACAAGATTCAACCTTCACAAATATACATTGCAAAGCCAATCAATAATCAAGGAAATGAAAACAACACAATAGATGATGAAGTTGATCATAACCAAGATTGGGGAGAAAAATGTGCAACTATAAAATTTTTGCATATAGGTGAAGTGGTTTCTCAATCAACAATTAGAGATCTTCTTAACATGTCTAAACATGACTAGCATTACTATGTAGATATTTGTCATAGCCCTATTAACATTGAAAAGTAGCTAAAGGAGTTCAATGTTGTAAACCTAGATGATAGCCTTGATGTGTTGCAAAAAATTCTATCTTCTCCACCAACATAACATAGGAGTCCATATGTATGCACAACTTGTTTTCATTGCCTTGTTTATCTATAAGACAAACAAAAGGAAAAAACACATTAGTTGATTACTCCCAATCCCATGTAATAACATCTAATCAGTCCTTAAATATCATGTGAAAAAAAACCATGGACAAGGTAGTTGTAGAGGAAATTAAAGAAGATAGATGAAAAGAAAGAGAGGAAAAGAAACTAAAGAAAGCAATAGATGTGGGGTCTATAGTGGATCAAACAACTCAAAAGGTAGTTGAAAAATGTGTTAAACCATAGTTTATTGTAGCCTAGACTCCAGTAGTTATGAAGGAAATGAATAATAAATTTCACCAGAATTTTCACGTAGGCATGTGAGTAAATCCATACAAACTATATGGGCATGAATCTTGGATGTGAAACAATCTTTCAATGTGAGGTTTGACAATAGGCAAAAAGTCACCAAGTAGCACAAGGTTGCCAACCAACAAGTTTAATACCTTCACATGAATGAATTAGAGGATTAGAGGAGCTCCAAAGGAGCTTGGTGACCAAGAACACCAAAGAATCACCACCAACAAGATCAAATGAATATAGATAGCACCAAGGAAACAACACCAAGAGATTAATTGGACAAGAGGAACATTAGAGAAGCCCCACTAGGAGGACTGATTAAACACAAGGAAAGGATCAATGTAGCTTGGAGAACTTCCAAGAGGCAAACAATCAAGGAGAGCACCCATAGACATGATCAAAATGAAAGGACCTATGGAGAAGAGGATCAACACACCAAAAAGAGGATCAACGTAGCTAGGAAAAGCAAAAAGAAGAGATTAACACCCAAGGAAGAGGATTGACGTAGTTCAAAAAGCATCAAAGGAACAACAAAACACAACAAATAAAATTCTATAACCTTCACCCCTAGCTTTGGTGAAGTAGATTTAACTTTGCACTTTCTTACATTACAACACATTTTTGGTTTTGTGACTTCCATTTGCAACTAAATATCATTACAAAGGACATATATTGTGATTGATGACTTATGAATTGTTATACCCATGTCAATTCACCCACCTAGTTGCAAAGGACAATGATGTGACATTTAGTTGTAAAGGTTAGTCATATTATCAACTAATATTTTTTAATTTTGTGATAATATTAAAATTTCATATCATAAATTTCCATGGTGTGATGTGCAAAGTGTAAAGTGATGTGGATGCCATGTCAACCTATTCGTTTTACATGTTTAGGTGCTATAAAGGATGCCTTCATGTAAGAATGAAATGTGTCAAAAAACAATTTGCACATGTTCAATTATGAGTCACACATGACCAAAAGAGAATGGGGCATAAAATCCATTTGTTAACTTCTTATTGGATGTTAGGGGTTGATAAATATGTAAATTTTGGGTCAATTCACTACCACAAAACATGGTATCTAATTGCATGTCAAAACCTAGGCTAACTAAGCTAACCTATGTTATTTAGGCTCAGTAGCCTAAGCCACCTAGATCAGGCAACTTAAAGGCTAGGCAACCTAACCTATGGAGCCTAGGTGGCATAGCCTACACACCCTAGCCAAAATTAATCATATAAACTACCTAGCTTAAACTAAGGTAAAGAAATTACAAAAATGAGGATTTAAACCTCTCACTTCCATGTATTTGAGGGGCAAAGTCCTTACCATTGCACCAATTTTTTTATCTAACATAAAATGTAACCACATCATAATAAACATTTTTTATAACCTACCTAAATGACTTATTCCACCTACCCTAAGCTACTTAGCCTATCTAAACACCTACTAAAGGTTATTTAAGTTACATAACTAAGGCTTACATAAAAGGGTTTATCTAGGGTTTAATTAGGTTATTTATGTTATAGGTGCAATCATAATAACATGTACCATATCAAGTGTAACATTTTTTTGGTTTTTTCATGTTTTAAAGTTGTAATTTAATTTGATGTTGAAATTGTAAAAGAAATTATATAGTTTGTATATCATGGGAACATGTGACTTAATTTAAAATTCATCCAATGAGTAAAAATTCAACAAAAACACTCATTAAGCACTAATGTTTGATTTTAAGCAATAAATTTAAGACTTGTAAATGGATGTGAATTTTTTTGAAAATGACACTTTTTGCCAAATTTTTAACATAAAATAATATGAAGAAAAATTTAAAACTTTTTAAAGACTTTTTCAAGATTATTCCAAGAATATTTTAAAGAATATTTCCCACAAAGCAATCACAAAAGCAGTCAAAAAGCAAGCGGGCGTGGCTCATATTATCCTGTTTGCACCCCTACATAGGGACCTACCTAAAGGTCTACCCAGGGGCTATTTATGTTACATTCTCATTTACAATATTTATGATGCCATGTGTGAATCTACCATTAACTAATTAATGACATACAATTGCAACATTCATTTAATAGTTGCGTGTATTTGTTTTGTGCACCCATAAGTCATAATGTTGATTATAGTTGCAACACCTAATCAACACATGGCACTTTGCCATATCATCATCAATATGGGAAGTCATTGTTAATCACAAAAATCAATGGTACTTTTAATTAATTAGTAAATGAGATTCCATAAAAATTAATACCATGACTCATGATGTTGACCATAATCATAACATTTTATTGTCACATAGCATGTCATGTCATTCTCATGCACTACTACAAAAGTAGGGTGCAGTTCGCTAGCCTAAATCACCATGGGACCTTAAAAATGAAATAAGTTTATTGCATTTTATTAATTTCACCTTGCTGAAAATTATTTCATTATAACATCACTATGTAAACATCATGTTTCATTACTAATTAACATAATTCATTATTATAATTTATTGTAATAAATAAGTTTATTTTTATTTATTTTTAAATATTCATATATGCTACTTTATGATATACCTAATATTATTTTAAGCTACTTTAGTTATTCTAACTTATATCTTATGTTATTATAAGTTATTATAAGCTATTTTAAATTATTATATTTTAAATTATTATATATTATTTTACCGTAAGATATCTTAACTAACTTATTATAAGCTTTTAAGTTATTCTAAATTAAATTATTCAACTAACCTTAGGTTGTACCTTATATTATTTTATTTTAAATTAATATATTTCAAGTTATACTTTAAGTTATTCGAGGTCATTCTATTTTATGTTATTATAAATTATATTATCGTAAGTATAATAACTTAAAATAATCTAAAATAAAGTATAATGACTCATGGTAAAATAATTTAGGATAGAAACTAATAACCTATGAAAAATAATTTAAAACACCCTACCATATAATTACTACCAATAGTCATAATATAACATATAATAACCAATAATAATTTATAATACAATAACCACTAATAGCCACCAATAGCCACTAATATAATAGCCATTAATAACCACCAATAACCCCAATAAAAGAACAATTAATAGCCATATATTAGAATTACTTAGGATTACCAAAAATAAATCTATGGTGAAATAATTTATAATAGACAAAAGTAACTTAAGGTGAAATAACCTATAATAACCTTAAATTGCCAATAATAACATAAGATGAAATAACCTTCAATAGCGAAAAATAACTAATAATAGCTTCACATAATCAAAAAATAACCTAAGATGAAATAACTTAAGATAATCAAAAGTAATTTATAATATATACAAGTAGCCTAAAGTGAAATAATTTATAATAACAAAAAAATAACATAGAATAACCAAAAAAATTTACAATAATCAAAAATAGCTTAAGGTGAAATAAGTTTAAATAATCAAAAATGAAATAACCATAAATAACCTTAAATAATATAAGGTGAAATAATTTAAATGAATGAAAAATAGCCATATAATAATTGAAAGCATGGGTATTATTGTTATTATATATTATTATATTAGCCAAAAAATTATCCATTTTTTAAACATTTTTTTTCAAAAGAATGGTCATTGAAATGTTATTGAATATTGATATTCAACTTTTTTTTGTTCAAATGATTTTACACTTTCAAAAGGAAATAATGATAATTATGTACATTATTGAAATTTTTTAAAAAGTAAACTTAAATCATTTCATTTGAACAAAATCTCAATAAGATATGAATTTTCCAAAGTTTATGTTTTTGTAATGTTTAAAATGAACTATTTGATAAATAAAATGTAATGTAACATATTATCACAACAAGTAGTGTGGCTTGATGGTAAGGGTGTTTGTTTCCATTATAAAAGTTAAGGGATCAAACCTCATAAATGATGTTATGTGTGGTCAACATTAGTAAATTGACCAAATATTCTCTTATATAGTTCCCTAGAATAGGTGCCTAGGTTGATTATGTGGCCTACCTACATAGGTTAAATTTTAAACTTAGCTTTAAAAGTGACACATGTCAATAAATCATAGGCTGAAAAATCATGAAATTATCAATAATATGACTATAGGGTGCAAACAGAATAACATAAGCCGCACTCGACTGCTTTTAGGACCACTTTTGGCAAAATATTTTTTAGAATATTCTTTAAAAAGTCTTCAAGAAAATCTTCAAAATTCTTTAAATTTTTTTAATATTATTATATCAAGGATAATGTAAAAGATTTCAAAATAAATGTAATTTTCAAAAGTTCTAAAGTCTATTTATAAATCCTTTTAATGTTAAAAAATAAGTGTTACAATGTTTAATGAGTGTTTTTAAGAACTTTTTATTCATTGGATATTTTTCAAATTAATTCACATGTTCCAATAATATATTATGAACCTTACTATATGAAAAAATCTTATATTTTTAACACCAAATTAGATTACCACTTCTAAACATGAAGAACTAAACAAAAGTTACACTTGTTGTGGTTCCTATTAATGTGATTGCACCCTATAAGCATGTAGGTTACATATATCCAAATCAACTACGGTCATATAAGTCAATGTCATTGAACAAAATTGAACCTTTGACTTCTTTGGCCACAAACCCATTCCTATTTGACGAACACTATGATTTGTGATAAATAATGACATTGCATAAGTATATAAACATATGTAAATTTCACCAAAAGGGTGAATCTATGGCTAGGTAGTGGTTAGTACTAGTAATAATAGGTATTTAGTTACTAGATAGGTAGCAAGTATACCTAGTAGGTACCTAACTAAGTAGTAAGTATATTATGGAGGTTTTAGTTATTACCCACCTATTCATAGTACTGGCTAATCTTGTTCATGTAGTTATACCCATGATTAAAACTTGTTGATTGTGCACAAGTACATGTTCTCCATGAATACATAACTAGAATGAAGACAATATAGTTGCAAAATATTCTGGTCATAAATCTCTTGTTTTGGCATAGTGAATATAAAATGATTAGTTGTATTCACCATGTCATGTCCATTTTGACTAAAAATTGGTATCTTGATAGTTTATATGGCTTGTTTATTTTGATTAAAAAGTGACATAGGTGCTAGTTGATATTGACAAGATTTGATTAATAAGTAACATAAATCATACTTGTGATTCAAAAATTATTTATCAATAAATTATGATGTAAAATCAATGAAGTTACCTAGGGATGTAAAATATGTGCCTAGGTTCATCTAGGCCCCTTATGCACATGTAGGATTCCCACCTACCTCCTCACTAATGCATGTACACCACTTAGGCATAGTTGCAACCTACCTATATTCCTAATCCCAATCTATCTATGTTACAAATCTACAATTTGCCTACCTACATGCCTAAAGGACCTACACATGTACACTTGGCACATATGAACATAAAGTAGCATTATTTAATAACAAAAATTTGACACATATAACCATGTAGCAAGTCATGTCACCCATGGAATGACTTAAATTACTCCCACCATTGTAAACATTAACACCACATAAACATGACTCAATTTAACTAGCATCAAGTGATTTGATTTTATTGAAAATTTTAAGCAACCTTGGCAAATCAAACATGCCTACTTTGGGTGGGGGCAAAAAATAACCCTTCAATCATTTCAAAAAAGTAATTCAATAAAGTACATTTCATTATGGTCAAAATGATAAGGGTGTAAAAGACATGGTTTTATTGTAATGTTTAGTTAATTTTCCTCAAGTCTCCACCTAAATTTGCCATTAAAGTTTTTTGTATATTTGGCTAAGACAGCATGTTATTCACTTGCATAATCTTTTCATGTATTTCATTTCAGTTGAATCCAATTTTTATTTTATTTTTTGATGCACTAACATATTTATTTGAACTAGGGATTCAAAATCAACCAATAATTCTACACCTAATATGATTTTAGGCAACTGACATCTCTTTACATAAATCTTACAAATGAATTTTTTTTGACTAATTGTTATGCAAAACATGTTAGTTTGTGCAAGATAATCAAATTAATTAATATCTTCCTCAACCTCCACCAAAGCATATATATTGTTGTGATAAAATTTGTATCATTTTATAGACTTCTTTGTTATATCCTTGCATTATGCCAAAAATGTGGATTCATGATTACATTCATACAACTAGATGGCATAAGTGATGAGTCCAATTTGATTGTGTGACTTGTAATCAAATAGGACTATTGCTTATGCCATGTAATCATAGATCCATGTTTTTGACATAGTGTTGATTGATATGAATATAAGAATGCAAATGTAAGGCAAAAGTCTATGAGGCCATCTAAGGTACATATAACACAATTTCACAATTTTTTCATCACATAATGCCCATTACCTTTTGTCATTAGCTATCAAAATGAATGTAGTTCCAATATGGTGTGACATTATGCCTCGGAATAATATCCATAATACACAATACCTATATGTATTTAGTGATGTTATTTAGGATCTTGTAGTGAAGGTTTATTTTAATCCATTTTCTTTTTTGTTCTTGATTCACTTTTTGAATTTCATTTCCTTTTTGTTTTGTTTTAGTGACTAGTACACCTAAATACATATATAGGTTTACATTTAAGCCTAAAATATTACAATTAGGATTAAAATTGACCCCTCAACTTTTATGGAAGGTTTAGTAAAAGATAAATTTATGGCATTCCCAATAATATGTATGTTTTTATTTACTAATACAAGATTGATTTCATCCATGCCACACACACGCATATACATGCCATCAATTGGTATATATACGTACATACTATCAATTGTCTAATGTTGATAATTTCACTCTTATCATCAACTTTCATCTGTGAATGAATTTCATCCATTGGGTACGTGAATTAATTGCCACATCATAGCTCACAAGGACATGATGTATGTAAATAGTATTGAATTGTCATTCTTTGCATAGGACAATATAACCAACTTGTATATAAACAAAAGTTCATTCTCCATTCAATGGAATTCATTAAAACAACATTATATATGAATAAAATAAAAGAATGAAATGCATTAGTGAATTTTTAAAAGAAGTTTTTGAATATATACATAATACACCATCTATTATTATTTACATGTTGTAGCAAGAGTGACTCATGATGTTGTTAATCTCATTTCCAGAATTTCAAAAAACCTTATTGTGCGTTTTTAAGTGTACACCTTGAGGAATTTGGTATGGTATTCTATGATGCTTTTGTTAATGTAAGTACGTTATTTTTAAAGGGCACTTTTTTTTCATTGAAATTTCTTTTTTAAAAGGTCAAAAACATATGAGGATTTTAACATAACTAAAAACAAGTTCATAAGATTTTTGTTTTACACCTTTTTTTCCAATATTATACAAAAAAACTAAAAATCCAAGCTTAGATTTCACTATTCTAAAAAGTGAAATATTAGAACACATATTTGAACATGAATCCTAAGCTAAAACCTAAATTCAAAGTAATAACTAATATAAAAGCTAACACTTAAGGTTCTTGTGTAAAGTTGAAATTTTAAATCAAACTTAAGCTAAAGTTATCATATGTGAATGTAATCCATACATTCATTTCATTCAAGTGACTATTTCATCCATGCCATGAAGTTTATTTATAATTAAATACATGTCATAAAAACTATATGTTAGTAATCTCATTCTTGATTATTTGTTTCACTAGACACTTTGATCGATGTCAATTAGATGATATGGTATGTTCAATATGATAACTACCATTAAATGAAGATAATAGATAATGAGATCTAGTAACTCATGGTACCCTTATTTTCTTCTCTTAGCTTAAGGTCTTTGCAAGGTAAGGAGCAATTAGCAATCTCAAGGATGTAAGGTAGAACATCCATCACCAAACACCAATAGATGAACAGACACCTAGACAATTCAAAAGATGACCCATTAGCAAACATTGCCCAACTAGCAATCATTTGGTTATACCTTATAATCAAACAATCAATTCTTAAAACTTGTAATTGGGGTTGATAAGTTTTTCTTTCAAATATGTTTTTTGGTCATGGTCTCCACAGCAAAAAGTGATAAGAGAGTGAATACACATTTTTTTAGAGCTTAAGTGTTCACTCACCAACATATCTACCTTACCCTTTTGTTATTTTAGAGTACTTCACCAAGCATCATTTCTTGCTCCTAGGGCCCATGGGTAGTTTATTGTCAAAAGCACAAATTACAATGTAAGATCTTGTTGCAATAGAAATTCCAATATAAGATAACAAATTTTTTAATAAAATCCTAGAATTTTATTGTAGTCATTGTTTAGATTTAGTTGTGTTCCTCACTTGTTACAGAAAGGAAGTACTCCAATTAGGGCATTACACACTAGACCTTAAGTTTCGGTCTTAGTCTTGAGGTTGTAATGCCTAACTAGAGTGAATCTCCCTACACATTAAGGAATTTGTAAAGGCGTTCCCCACCTACCTTATTTAAAATTAAATTGATTCATAATTTCATGAAATGGGATTAATTTTTTCCCTACAAAAGCTTTTGTTATTTTCACTCAACCTATTGGCCTAATGAGGAGTACTTCAAATCCCCAAAAGGGTCTTAAAAAGTCTTGTGCCTAATCCTACAAAAATGGTGTTTAATGCCGTATAATACTTTTTTTTGGGCGAAACTTCACCAAGTGGCAAATTTTAACATGGCCAAATGACATGGCTTTGATAAAATGGATGGATTTGAGCTGGATCCCTTTCACCATAACCCTAACCAATGGATCTAGCGCTAGTCCTAGATTCAATCATGTGAAAGGCGAGAATCATTGACAGGTCAACATTGACCTACCATAAGTGGCCAATGATTGAGATCAATATCATCGATGTTTACTTTTAGCCACCTTGTAACCAACTTGTTTGCCCATTTATCTATGTGTTGATGAGTTAGGTTGTTGATTGTGCATAATGTTAATTATTGTGACATCGCCACCTCCCCTTGCCCTGTCTTCAATATGATTCACAAGACTTGCTTTGTTCTCTTATTGGTTACTTGCCAATGCTACATTATGGCAAGGAATGCTAACAATGGTTGGTAGCAAATGGAAATTTCAATGGGTTTATGAGTTGTTGTAGGGTTTGGCTCGGGAAAATAAGCAAAAGTTCTTGCAATTTGTTGCCATATTTTGGCTTTTGAAACTCGATCAACCTATGACTAATTTTGAAAGCATGAAGATGTTATTTGATTTCTTAAAGGTGGAAAACATGCCTCACAAGCATGAACATGACTCCTCGAGTTGGGAGATGGTAGAAATGATGCATCGCATTGTCATGGAATCCATGAAAATTGTTATCCAAAAAGTTGAGTACATTGCTATCAACTATGATGAAATAACCAATATCAACAATCAATCATGGTGTAATATGCATGCATACATTGTTGATGGCTTTAGGAGGTTGCCACTATTATTAAACCTTGAAAGGTTATTTAATGAAAGCACTATTAATAACCTCACTGCATTGATACTAAGGTCGTTGATGGAATATGGGGGCTTGACAACAGAACATGTTGCTAACAAACTTCATGTTTTGGATCTAATGGGGTTACAATGTTCACAACCATATAAATTAGTGTTGTTACACAACTCAAGTCTAAAGTAGCACCATTTATAATTGAAATGCACTCATTGCATGGCACATCACACCAACCTAACAATGTAGACCCTTTCTAATCAACCCTTGGTTACTAAGCTTAAAAACTTGTTGCAAACCACTTACACACTATTTTTCTTCACCAAATAAACACCTTGAACATAACAACCTTGCCAAGTTGCTTGAAATTAAGGGTTTGAAATTACTACACAATGTAAAGACTAAGTGGATTTCTAGGTTGTCCCCAATGAAGAAAATGTTTGTTGAATACAAAACCTTAGTGGTTCACATGAGCAATGACTTAAAGCATGTGGTGGCAACAAAGACAAACCTTGAATATCTTTGTAACATCGAGGTGGTAGTAAGGTTGATGTGCATCATGCCCATGTTAGAAACAATTCATGCACTCTTTAAGTTTGTTCAAGCACATGACACATTTGTGTGTGATTTTGTGACTATTGTTAATTGTGTTGTGCAAAATTATACAAGTTGTATTTTGATCTAGAAACAAAGTATGGCCAAGAACATTTCAAAGCATTTTTGGACTTACATGATTATAACAATGACCAATTGCTTACTAATTTAGTAACAAACATTCAATATGTGATCTTTATTTCCAAGGTAAGTCGTATCAACTACATAAGAAATGCCCATACATTAGGGTGTTCACTTTAGCCACCAAAGATGATTAAATAATTTGTTTTGAAGCTATCAAATTGTAATCACTATGAGAAAAAAGGTGTTTTGCAATTAGGCTTGCAATTCAGATTTTGAGTTGCAACAAAGGTTCATTCATGATTGAGGTACCACAAAAAAGAAAAAGGATTCCAAGACTTTCTTAGAGCTATTTTTTACGAATAACATTTACATGAAACAAATATTAAGGAGAAAATTGAATAGTCCAATATAAGATAATTCATGTGGCGATGGTGATTTTTCACATGCATACATAATTGTGCATGAATATTTTGGTTTGTAAGCAAAAACACAAAAAATGCAAAATGGGCTTCTAAAATATAATAAACATGTTTCTCCACACTATTATTTCCTACATATGTGACATGCATCTAAAGCTAAAATTTTTGAACCTAATGCATATAAAAAAATAGCCAACTTATCTAATAAAAAATAATTTCCTTTATAGTTGTTTGCTTCAAAATTTCAAGACTTTGAAATTTTCATGTGATTTTATTTTTCATCAAATTAACATAATGAACATGTAATTGCATAAAGGGAAGCATGTTTTTCTTATTTAAAAATTTTGAAATTAATTACATCATTTTATGCATTCCTTTGCATTCCTTTAACAAAAAAGTGTACTATGGACACTTGACCATAAATTAGTCAAAGGACTCAAAAAAAAATTTATACAACATCTAATAATTGTTGAATTTTTTTTATAACTTGTTTTTTCAATACTCTAATTGTAGGAACATAGAAATACACCATAGTTCTAATATACTAGACACTATGAAAATCTAAAATTGCACTTTATGGTACAATCACAATCAAACGAGCCAAAAAGCACATCGGGCGACCGCCAAAACTCAATAAAAACTATAATCTTGTTAGATATATTTTTGTGGTGCCATTTTAATGTCATGTCAATCATGGAATGTTGTGTTAAATGACTAATATGAATATTGAAAAAATCGAAAAAAATAATTTGGGTTTTGGTTTTAATAAAGGACCTTTGAACTTGACCAACATTTGCATCAAAAGTAGTTAATTTTGTAAATTATTAAATTAAAAACTCTCTTTATAAAATAATTTTGACGAGAATAAAATTGAAATGATGTTAATTGATTATCCACACTCAAAAAACAACCACAATTTGAAAGTTGTGAAATTTTTAATTTTAAAAAATTAAAAATCTATTGAACAGAATTTTTAAAATTTCAAAAGTCTTTTACCACATGTAAATGGGGCGTAATGTACATGACATTTAAAAAAAAGTTGTAGTTTATGAAACAATAAAATAAAGAATTCAATAGTTAGCATATTTTCATACAATTTGAAATTAAGATAATTTTTCAAAAAAAAATGCAAAATTTGGTAGAATATGCACTTTTTTAAAAATTAATTATTCATGAAAAATTAATACAAAAAATGTGATGAATTGAAAAAATTATATGCATTTTTAGTAACATATTGCAAAAGATTTCATCCCAAAAGTCCTTTCTATGAGAAAGTGAAAATGACCACAAAAAGGACTACAATCCTTGAGTCCTTTGTCACCATTGGCTCATTTGATTATGATCACACCCTTTAAAGTCTTTTTTTGGTTAGACACTTCTTTTTGGAACCCCAACCATGAATGAACCCATGACCATTTGCAACTCATTGTATTTTTACACCCATGAATGTTATTAGACAAATTGCATGAATTGCAAGAGATGCAACTCACTTATGTACAATCACACTCTAGAACAACTTGTTGTAATTCAATTACAATTTTGTCACAATTCTTTTTTCAACTACTATGCAACTCCTCTATGACTACAATTATAATGTCCTTATGATGTCATTTTACATCCATTCATCAAAATTTATCAACTGGCACTATGAAGATTTTTTGGTGATTTTTTTTGAATAATCATAAGGTTAGATGAATTTTAGATGGTCATAAATTATGACATGGCACAATCAAAAGTTGTCATGTGGGATATTAATTAAAATTTGGAAACAAATATATATATATAAGTACCTAGGTAGGTTGGTACATAGCCATAGGTAGGTAGAAAAGTAAGACCTATTTACTTAGGTAGGCAAATAGGTAGGAATGTAGAAAGGTAGGTGAACTAAAAAGTAATCACATTTTTTTTATTTTATTTTTTTGTGTTTGTTTTTAGGGTTAAATTTTTATGAGCTCATCCCAACATGGCAAATGTATTTTAATGTGAGAATACAAAAAAAAGGCCTCCTTTATATAGTTTGTGAAATGAAAATTTGAAAAGAAAGCATATGGGTTAAATCTTTTAGTTCCACTTTAATTGCAATTGAATTGCAATTACAAAAAAAATAAAAAAATCTCACATGCTTTTTGTTTGATTTTAATTTTATAGTTAATCTAAATTTTATAATTAATCACCTAACATAATTATTTGAAATTTATTTTTTTGAATTAAATATCTAATAATTAATTATCTAGATTGATTATTTGAATAATTAATGTAATTCAGATAATCAGTTAATTAATTCAGATAATTAATTATCAAAATAAATGTCAGATAAGTAATTATCCAAAATAATTATTATGATAATTGATGATCTGAATTCAAATAAAATTCAGTAATTATTCACCTAAAATTTTTATTTTTATTATCTAAATTATTTTAATTAACTAATCAAAAATTAAATAATTATTTAGTTAATGAATTTAGATAATTAGTTATTAGATAATTAATTCTTTGAGTTTAGATATTTATTTCTTTATTATTATCTGAATTAAATAAAAATAATTAATTAAATTTTATTAATGAATTCATATGAATAGTTTATTATTCAGCTTAATTAATTAGTTCATAAAAATTAAGTATATTACATATTAATTAATAATTAATAAAATATTAACAAATAATTCATTATGAAATATTAAATAATAAATATGAATTTGATTAGAAGACATCAAGGTATATAAAGACATATCCATATGTACACCCTTATTAAATGTTTAATAGAATATACATGTTGCCTTTAATTTCAAAAATTGTTTGAATTAAATTGATTAATTTAAATTCAGGGTTAATTATTTAATCTAGTTTTTAGTTCAAAATAATTGAATAAATTATCTCATAAATTAATATTTAATATTTAGTAAAATATTTCTAAATATTATATATTAAATATGTCACAAGATGCAACCCTTGTGGGTGCCAAGGAACTATCTACAAAATAATCACCTATAATTTTTCTAGGCTACATGAGCAAGTGCAAAATTGATAAAAATTTATGTAACATTGGGATCCAATTTGAAATATATAAATTCACATTTTATATGGATAGTGCATCGGTAGTACTTTATTAGTGGTCAAGTAATGGCACCATAATGGCCATCTAGTTGTAAAATAGTGCCAATATTGTGGCCCCATAATGACACACATGTAATAGCTAGTGGCATCCAAATGACCATGTAGTGGCATAAATGTGGTGCAATAGACTTGGCACAATAATGGACAAGTAGTAGCATATTAGTGGCCAACTAGTTGCACAAACAAACTTCATAATTGAAAACCAATTACAAGGCTTGTACTTCATGGACAGTGGGAATGCTGACACATGGTGTAATTGCATGTATGAAAACTCTCCACTAATTGTAGAAAAGTTGTTCAATGTGTAGCTCATTTTTAACAATCCTAACTAAGTCATGTGTTACAACTACAATGCAATTCTTCAAAAAATCAAATGTAGTTAACTATATGTGTAAATACAATGGGTATAAATTATCATATACGAAACACATTTAGAACTACAACACAACTATCAAACAACTAGTTTATTTTATGATGTGAAAATTTATTTATTAAATCACCATATTTATAAAATGTAGTTGCATAGGAATTGCGCTTTGAAAGACATAGTTACAACATAGTTGCACTTGAGTGGTTTTTGAGCTCTAGTTGTAAGGCAGTGTGGTCTTAATGTACATGATTTTTCTTAGTGCATGTTCACATGTTGTTGTGTGCCTGATTTCAGAATTTGAGTGTTAATTCCCAAGTCAAGAATTGATGAATGCCTCAAGCATCATATATCCTTAATGCTTGAACATTTTTGTTGAAGACACTTTTTAGGGTCATTTGACCTTATTAAAAGCTTTTTCTTTTTTTGAGAAAACTATTGGCTCATATTTTGATCAGGTGAAGATCCCAGCTTTCCTTGATGAAGGCAAATTTGATCTTGGAGCATCTTTTTTCAAGATTACTATGTAAAGCAACCATGCAAATTCTTTGGAACTACCAGTCCTATGTAACCTTAGCACCCAGTTGTAATCTAAACTTGCATCTAGCACCCTCTTACAACATCAATTGTCTAAATGTTTTGCTTTACTAGAGCTACTTGTAGTTATGATTTTGGGTAGTGTAGAAAATGAACGTTGCTTCTCCACATTGTCATTCATGAAATCCAAGTTGCGAAATAAGCTAACTACCCATCTAGGTTTGGTTATGAAGATGTTTGCATAGGAACATTATAGTTTGAATACTTTTCCTTTTGGGGATGCTATCAAGGATTGGACTGATAATAAGGTGAGGTATGCAACTAAATCTTAGATTTTTTGGTTGTAATACCATTAAGTCTTGGTGCAACTTTTGAATTGTAGCTCCTATGGCAATTGATTGTAGATTTATAATGTAATTTAGCTTGGTACCAAATGTATGCAGCTCATTTGCAAGCTTCATAGGCATAAATATAAATCGTGGAAGGGAGGTCTAGATCTACACCTCATTTTCATTGTTGGTTAATTTTCATCATATACATTGCATTGTGTCAATCACTCCTGGTGTTTCTTTTGCCTCTTATTGTTGTGCTTTCCAAATGTTTTGAGCAATTAGGTTATTTTGTTTCTGTATTCAACCATTGGATTTTATTTTTTGCATTGGCATAGGCTACCATGTGGGTTTGCAGGTTAGGTTCTAATGTGAGTGGATTGTGTAGGTCTAAGTTGGGCTTAAGTGGGCAAGATTCAAAAGAATCAGGGTTCTAACCCCCTTGCTTCTTTGGGTCTATGTTGTTTACTTAATATTTTTTGCATTTGGATCTTCTGTTGTTACTTGTGTTTCATACTATCATTTTATGTCGTGTTTCTCCACATTGCACTATGGCAATTTCCATCAAAACATTGATCTAAAAGCCACATTTCTATTTCAACCTTAAGTTAATCACTTTAATTACTATTTAAGTCTCTAACTCATTGCCGCTTAAACTTCTAATGAGAAGCATGGTTTTGCCAATAAATTTTATAACATGCTTTTTAGCCTCACGGTTCATTTCAAGTTATTAAGTGACTAGGTAGCTGCAATTTGCCTCCACACAAAATAATGGTGGCCAATGAAAACACCATTGAGATGCTTGCCTTGCCAATTAAGCCTCCACATTTCTAGCCAGCCTCTAGACCTTGGCCCAGGTTATGAAACTGTTTCATACTGAATTATGGTTCCACCCCTGGTTTCAACAAAACTGGGGCGCAATAGCACGAGTTCAGGGTACTTTAGGGTTTAGGGGACCTAGGAAGTGGAAGATAGTTGGCTTTGTAGTAAAACATGAAGTGGAATGTGGTAACTCAGAAAACCTGAGAATTTGGGTACTACTTCCAAATTGTTGCCCAACAACTGTTAACACCATTTTCCAACTAACAGATCAGCCATCCATGAAAGAAAGAACAGACACTTTACATTAGTGAATGATATGCCAGCCCATGACCTCCCAACTCCCACCAGTCATCATGGTCCTACACAACAGCCACTAACTAGGGCATGACATTCAACACTCTTCACTCAAAATGAGCCAAACTTTCTTAAACAGTAGCAGAGTTTAGTGCAATGGACCTGTAAAGCCACCACACTCCCAAAGGTCTTATTTGCCAGCCACACCACAGTTGTACAGACCCCTGCAGTTGGGTTCAGAACCCACAGGAACTCACTGAAAGTCTCTGAAAACACCTGTATCTCTCTCACACCCTGTTCATGATTAGTAGGTGATTTTCATGCCAACTGTGCTTTCAGGGGCAAAAGTTGTACAGATAGCCAATAGAGTGGAGGTAGAGTGACTTTGAATCCACACCATGGCAACCTAAAGGCTCTAACCAGTAGAGAGAAAATATCAATGAGATTCAGTCACCCTGCAATAGCACTTGGAAGGTAACATTTGTGTCAGTTCCAGCCAAATCAAAACACAAACAGAACTAGAATGAGTGCAGTTGTAACCTTGCAAGTGTCATGAATAAAGCATCAGGCCAGTTGGGGGGAGAAATTTCTACCTTCTGGAGACTTGGTGACAGAAACACCCCAAATGAGTGTAACTTTAGTGTTTAGAAAACCCAACAATAGTAGTCAACCCTTGTGAAGAAGTGTAGATTAACAAATGGACTGAGGGCTCCCTAAGGGAGACCTGTGTAAAAACTCTGCCAAATTCAAGTTCCAATGTACCGTTCCATTCCCTGATGTGTTGTGGAAACCCATATAATTAGCCAAAACCGGGTCCTTTCACAAACCTCTATGCCGCAACCAGGGCCACAGATTGAAATCAACTACATGTGCTGTTGTCTGCAAATACAGGCAGCAGAATAACATTGGATTGTACACTGGGGTCCCTCTGCTAAAATCTTCCCCACCAGTCACAGGTGCTGTGTTAAATGGAGCACCCAAGGTTTGAGAGTCTGATGCAGTAGTGTGAGACAAATTCCCTATGAGCTTGCATACACTGCTGTTCCCAAGAAACAGGCTTCTGTAGCTCCTTCAATCATATAGGTGGAGGCCTTCTTAAGCAACAAGTGCTTTCATTCTCTCAGTCTTTCAAGAGACCTGCAGAAATGGCAAAACAAAGTCTAGTAAGTGCTGTGAGTAATATCAGATGAGATGACATTTTCCTTTCTGTGACCACCAATGAAAATGTCTTCCGACAGGAATACAAAAAACCCACACCTTTACCTACATTGTGAGAATATATCACTCATAGAGGTAAAACAAATATCTGAAAATGGTAAAAACTAACTGCATGACAACAGAGTGGGTGTTGATAAGAATAGAAACAGATGATTCTATATAGCTACCCATGTTGTAATAGGCTCTCTACTACAGAACACTGGAATGCTTGAACAACCTTTGCAATGTTGATCAGGATGTTTCAGATGACTGCTTAACATGTGTCGCCAGATTCCAAACTGTTCTTGCCTCACTTCATGACGATCCAAACTGCCTCCCTTGTCCCTCCAACAAGGTTGATGATGGACAATAAAAATACATTCTGGTCATGCTGCCCAGCAAGGATAGGTGCAGACTTGCTAGTAATGAAATAGAGGAAGCCCGTCAGTCAGCAAATGAAATCCACAAACTTGCGAAGTATTCCCTGAGGAAAAGCAGAGCCATGATGATGGACAATCTGTATGGCAGGACACACCTTTTACATCAATTTGATGGCTTGCAGAGCTGCAAGTTTCAGCTACACTCTTCTGTTGACAAGAATCCTGCTGATTTTCAGAACAAACATACCCATTCTCTGTATTATTTATGTGATAACTACAACCATCATCACAAGTACATAGACCCTGCACCCAGCTTTATGACACACGTGCATACTCTTATTTGAACATGTGAACATGACTCCAGAGACAAGACTGCATATAAGCATACTGTAATTACCTGAATTAGGAAATTTCTCCCACAACTGTCTCTGTATGATTTTGTGCCATCCCTACAGGTTCATCATAACCCCCAAGACCTGCAAGTTTCAAAAGTACATGCCGAACTTCACCCACACAACGAGAATTCGCAGGCTTTTCATCTGTATTGCTCCTCCCATTTTCAGAATCCTCAAAGGCATCAAGAAGTGCTACCAGAGTTGAGCTGCTAATTTTCTCAGACCTGATGAGGAAACAAAAAACATAAGCATCAGCATCTGCAAAAGCAGGCAGCATTAATTACACAGAATATGGCATTGAATCCCAAGTGTCAATCATAATCCTGTAAGAATCCACACACAAGCAACATGGTCACAGCACAGTCCTGAAGGTTGAACACCTCCTCACTTCAATGGCCATAAACTTGCAAACATTGGGGAAAATGCATATGGGCAAAACAAACCTTTGGAGCCCAGACTTAGTGTCACTGAAAGCTTCCCCCTTCTTGTTATGGCTGTCCTTAAGCTCGCCACTGAGACCTAACTGACGGAGGCAGGAGAGTAGCAGTGAATAATGAGAAGCCATCCACCCAGCAAGAACCACTGCAACAAATCGGCCAAATTTGGGCGAGAGGGAAAGAACTGTGTTCAATAGAGGCCCTGTTGGGGTTTGTGATCTGAGAAGTGAAATAAGGCCTGATAGTGCATCCAGGTTCACAAGTGGGTTCACCACCCCAAGGCAGATTTTTACCACCTGCAACATCACACACATCACAGAGACACAACATGTTACAGGAATCAAGAACAGCTAGTTGAAATTTTCTAACCTGTAAAGAAACTATAAGGGTCAACTAACAGATACTACATGCAGATGTAAAGCAAAAAATCCCAATTCCACAGGTGTTTTGAGGATGTACCTGGAGGACTGTGGATGGAGATCCAGCCTGAAGCTCTGCAACCATTAAGCGCCAGAAATACTGCTGCTCCATGAACTCCCAACTCAATGATGCCTTTGTGAGTCTGGTAAGAGCATCAGACTGGTTGCCCATTACAGCCAACTCTCCGAGTGTCAACCAAAATTCAAAATTGGAAAGTTCAACAGGATCAACTGTGGTAACCAGCAACTGCACTATGTACTCTTTTCCTGTCGCCAAGTGCGGAAGATAGCGGAAGACTGAAGGTAAAACTTGTAACAGTCTCTGTGTGTTCCACACTAGACAGGTTTCTAAATGGGTCACAAGACCTGCATCCAGGCTATCTGCCTCTAATCCTGAATTATTTGACTTTCCTACAGTTGTCACTGCTCCTCCTCCCTCTTCTGTGACCTCCATCAATTTGTGATTGGGAGTGTCATTTGTGTCACCTGATGAATGAGGAGGAAAGGCTGTTGAACTCCCACTACATGTTTGCTTTAAGAAATTTTCATATGCTTTGAAGGCATTTGCCACAGCAGTTTGACTAACAAAGTCTCTAGACTGCAATTTCAAAACACAGTTCCCTACATGTTTGGGTAAGTTACTCTGATGACCAGTCTTAGGCCAACCAAAAGCTGATCTGCCTCCTCCATTTTCGTGGATCCCTTCAAAGGGAGGTTCAATGGAGCTTTCCAGGACCTCCCCTTCCTCATCAAAGTCCAAGACCACAGGAGGCCCTCCAGTGTCAGTTTTGTCTAGTTCTGATCCTCTAGTTGTGCAATCCCTTGGTTCCACTTCAAGGCTTCCTGTGATACCCTTCAAACCTAGGCTGCTGCATGAAGAAGTCGCAACCTCCTCAGCAAGCCTATACAGAAGAGCAAGCCATCAGAAAAAAGCCTGAGAGATGAATGCACCAAAGCAAAGGCTATTTGTTTATTTGAAGACCAAAGTGCATCCTCATACACACGATGAAGCTTTGTTTGCACAATTCTTGAAACCAGAAAATCTCCCCCCAACTCCTGAGCAAAACTAAAAAGAGAAAATTGGATAAGACACATCATTGCAGGGGAAAAAAAACTTGATTTCATACAATCATTTCAACTACAGATACAATTGAGAATATATTTTGAATGTACAGTTACTCCCACAAAAGTATGTACACCCACAAAGTCTTTGTACCAATTCTTTTCCAATTCAAGGTCACAGATTTTGAAAGGGATCCACATCCAGCATTAGGGTGAAGTTGGTGATCTGGTTCATATGGTTTGTGGTTTGACATCCAAACTGCAAAGTTTAGGTTTGAGATCCATACCTAGATACATAACAAAGCAGGCGTGGACCAACTGCTAGGCCTTCCCGATGCCATGCCACAAGCAACTGACATAACTGTGGATGGCTGTTCCTCACATAAAGCCGCAGACATGTTGATGTCAGAGACATATTTTCTTCAAGTTTTAGCTTCTCTGAGGGCAAATTGGCAAGAGGTGAAAACATCTCATACCCACCCTTTTTCAGAATATTCACAACCTGGGAAGCAAACTTGTACACTCCCAAGGATGAAGAAGAGAAGACCTCTTGTGAATGATTGGTTGATGGTGATAACATGTCCAGCCCTGAATCCAATACAGATGCTGTCTCCTCCACTTTTGCAAGTTTCTCGCTATTCATTTGATCATAGACAGATAGGAATGAGGTCAGAAGCCTCTCCAGCACACCGAGTGACACCTCTTCTGATTGTGCCACAGCAACTGCCAGTTCATCGAAGTTTGCTTCCATCTCTATCGCTAACCTCTCTGTAGCACCTGAAGTCAGAAGCTTTGTTAGCAAACCATTCTTTAAAGGTCACACCATTCACAGCATTTGAACATTCTGAAAAGGTGTCACAATTCAGAGTATGCATCTTTTCTCTCTAAGATTGCTGCCCCCACAACTAGTTATAAAGTTCTTATGCTTCTAGCTTATCTGTTTCAGAAGCAAATTGGCAAAACTAACTAACCTGGACGTCGTCGTTTCCGGCTAACTGTCTCTGCCCCAGAATTGAGGAGCCTAGATTCCTCCAAAGAGTGTCCAGAAGTTTCAAGACTATGGGCCAAGGCACTCCCAGAAGCACGGGCAGACATTGAACCTGGCACATAACCCCCTGAAGCCAAGGTTTTCATCCCCAGGGCCCCATCTGGCTGCAGCAGCTCAGGCTTTGCATGCTTTCCAGCCTCCTCTGACATGTCTGGTTTGCAATATAGAGGAAAGTAGACGTGTAGTTTCTCCCGAAGCCAAGATGCAACAAGGTTGCAGGCAGAGAGAGGCTCAAGTGACCGCACCACTCCCTTTCCAACCAAGATGTCAATAGATGATGTGACACCCTTCTGGATCAAGTCCCGGTGAACAGGGTCATAGTGATCGATCAAGAGAAATAGAAACTCAAGGAGGGAATGTGTCATGTTCACATACTTGGGGATGGAGTGCACCATAAGGAGGATGGCTGGCTCAATGTTCATGATATTATCCACCTTGCTCATGAAGAACAGCCAATCATAGAATAGTGCAAGCTTTGCATTTGCTTCGACATGGTTGCTTTTACAGCATTTGAGAAGCCAACCCACAATAGCCCAGCGTGGCACAATATCTGACTGCAAGATTTGATTCGTTGGATGGTGAACACAACATATAAAACGGATGAGATCACAAACAAGGGTCTCACTCTCAGGGGTGGAGAGGTACCGTTGAGCAAACCATGTTTGATTTCGTCGCTGGCTCCCCATTCTCACACTCGTAAGCATGAACCTGATCTGTGCCTCCATGTCAGGGGTGATGCGGCAAGTAAGATATCGTGTGGGTGTTCTCACCGCATAAAGCTGAGCTATGTCACCAAATCCTGGATCCCTAAAGGCAGCTGGATTTGACAACAAGTCTCGCCATATACACTCAAACTCTGGAATCAAGGAAACATCCTGGAGAAGCCGTATGAGGTCACGGCCAATCAAGATACAATCATGGAACTTCTCCCGTAAAAGATGCACACAGAATGTAGTTTCTTTCTGCCTCAATTCAGTCAAACCCTCCACTTTCGATGTTGCCATGGTGTGATCAGGTAAGAGGCGGAGATAGGTGTAAAGAGCCATTGTGAACAAGGAGGGTTTCTCATCCAGCCACAACACATTTGTCTGCAGGATATCCAGAAGTTCCTCTGCAAGCCATACATTTCCAGAGCTCAGATCTCCTCCAGAAACTTGACGGAGAAGCGACAAGCACAAAGGTTCAACATCCACAGCATCCAGTTTGATAAGTTGTCGAAGGAGCCAAAGGATTTGACTGCGTGGCCATTCAAGAAGCTTTGGGTAAAACTCATTGACAAGGCGATAAAGAAGATCGACAAATGGTGCATATCCATCGCTGGTTGAAGCTGTTACAGCTGTGAGACGGGTCAGGTAAGAAGATGAAGAACTAGGGTTAGGACTAGTGAGAATGGCATACAGTATTGCTTGCAGAAGCTGTGGTGTGGTGGCTGGAGAGTGACTAAGATGGTAAGAAGAAGTAAGCACTGTCTGAAAACTTGTGTAAGACTGTTGCAACTCTCTTTCAAGCTCCTCAATTGTTTCATATGCACTCCTGTGCATGAGTTTTGACATAGCCATGGCTGGGCGATGCAAGCCAGAGCTAACTCTTCAGCCCACTCCTACAGAGCTTTACAAGACTCTGCAAAACTTTGCAAAGCAATGAAAACAAAAATGATAGTCAGGTTGCTTTGCCACAACTGCTGCCACTTCTTCTTCAGTTTTTCGTGCACTGCCATGGCTCCCTGTGAAGATTACTAGGCCATTACAACAACATCTAACTAAGGTTTTCCAGGGCCCCAGAATCCACTTTCTTCTCATCTAGGGTTTACTGGGGCATGTATGTGTCTTCAGGATCTACTAAGAGGTGTATGCTACAAGGTCTACATTTGTGATACCCCATCTCCATCATGATCAAGCTGCTTAGTCTTTCACAACAACACTGTCCCTGAATTTGGATTGCAGCTCATGGAGTGACCATGCACCTGTTATGCTGAGGTCTGTACCTACAACACAGAAACAGAAACCCTTGACATTTCTGGATTAAAATCTGACAGATGTATACATTCAGAAAGCAAAAACGACATCTCTCTCTCTCTCTCTCTCTCTCTCTCTCAAGAAATACCAGCCTAAAAGATGGGCGTTCAACCTTAATTCTTCACAAAATGACAATTATCCAACGACCACAGTCAAATCAACTGCGGCATACTTTTAACTGCTCAGAGATCTGGAGGTTTAAGCGAAGTTCCAACACGGTTCCAAAATCAATAGAACAACACAATGCCACAATCATTTCGTGGTCAAAACAATAACACTGCAACCGTCTGACTAACTTAGGGTTCCAAAACCCTAAAACCAACCCCGATACTTTCACGCTTCCAAAAAATCATCATCCAGCAGAGACTACGAAAAACTACTACGCCTCTACGATTCCATGCTACTCGACCACGAACATGGAAAAAAATGATAAAAATTAAAAGGTGTCCCGAAACCTTCACTTGCTCGTTGCAATAACGACAATACTACTACCGTGCAATTTTCCTCAAACGTTGCTACACTCTCTTTAAATTCATTTACACAAAAATGTACGCAAGTCTCCATCCCTTCTGATAGGGCTTTGATCTTACCATAATTCTACTGCATTTCCTTCCGCCCTTTCTTCCCTTACAAATTCCGCAATTGCACACTAAAACAAGAACCCCAATGACGGAAAAAGAAAAAATAAAAAAAATAAAAAAATTAAGTACGAACAGAGATGACGAGTACCGTGGTTCCAAAAAGCCGTGACCCAATAACGCCATTACTGGGCCGTAGATATCCCCATGTGCAGACGCAAGCGCCGTGACCCGTGGTCGAAGAAAAGACGGACCAACGATGATGATAAGGAAGCAGCCAGCGAGCGAACGAGCTTAGGGTTTGTCGCAACAGCGAGCGCAGCAGCAGCTACTTATCCTTGCAGCAGCAGCAGCGATGGAGTCAGGAAGCAGGAAAGCTCCCATGACGTTCCCGAAAGAGTTCCCCAGAAAACTCTCCAAACTGTAACTTCCACTCAACTGTTCCTTCAAATCGTAGAAACGTTCCCTATCAAAAGTAGTCGTTCCCAAAACAAGTTGTTGCTAATTTGTGGTTACCTACTCACCTATTTGTTGTTTGTTGAATTTTCTTTTTTATTTTTATTTATTTTTTGGGGTGGTTTGTTGGGAGGGTTTAGGGTTTAATCCTTTGCTTTTCATTTTGGGGGTGGTATTTTTCTAACTCTTTTTTTCTTTCAGATTTTTTTTTTGACAAAAAAAAATAAATTGTCGATGTTCTCAAACATATCCCAATTTAATCTTGATGAGGAAAATGGTGTTTTTCTCACACATACCACCATGTAGGTTCCAAATGTGTGTGCACCTTCCTTATTAGGGTTTTAGGTTCGGTCGTATTAGGGCTTAGGGTTTTAAGTCTGGTTGTATTAGGGTTTAGGGTTTTTAGGTCCGTTTGTATTAGGGTTTAGGGTTTTAAGTCCAGTTGTATTAGGGTTTAGGGTTTGGTTATATTTGGGTGTAGGGTTTAAGGTTTGGCAAAGAGATTGATTTGTAATTTGTCTTGTGGGGGTGGGGTTGCATTTGTAGTTCCAATTTGTTTTACTTGAGATGGGGCCAATTTTTTATTTATTGTTCCAACATAAGTATTTAATTTATGGAAAGCCTTTTCGTATTTCTATAATGTAATTGGAGGGCACATTTCTACAAAATATATGTCTATCAATTTAAGGACGATCACCACTAGTTATATCAAAAAATTGAAAAAAAGAAAGGAAAAGATGTAGGTTGTTTTAATTACAATAGTTAGATTTATGAATAGCCAATTAATTATTATTGATTAACACATAAAATGTTTTTATTCTTTCATTTTTAATAAAAATAATGATATTTTTTGGTTTGGTTTCCATTCTCACATTTCAATTTGTTTTGAAATAGTGGGATAAATTTGACAATAATATTGGTGTGTACATTCACGAATTAAAGAGCCACATGAAATGTAACCAATGTTTAATTTACATGACTAAAATCACATTTTATTCCAAAATCTCATGAATTTTTAATAAATTTAAATCATAATTTTTAATATAATAATGTAATATGTGATAAATTTTGAAAATAATCCAATAAATATCAAATATTTTAAAACAGTTTTAAGTAGTGTAACCAATGTTTGATTTATTGTTTCAAAACATTTAAACACTATGTAAGCATTTTTTAATCTATCATAACTGCAATATCAACATGTGTTTACAACCTTAAGACTCCATGTTATGACTTTTAAGATGCATGCCCAATTCACTAATCCTTGAATGTACGACGACCCATTTAACAAAAACTGGAAATCATGCAATTTTTATTTCAAATCAAGACTAGTTATGTTCGTCAAATTACATTTTTTTAATTATATTCAATATAGTAGCACATTTGCAAATTTAAAAATAAAAACACATATTATTGTAAATTTAATTGGTGACGAGTTTTAGCAAAATACATTCAGTACCAATAACCTTTCAAATGATCCACATGTTTTTACCATTTAATTCATGAGATTTTTGAAATATTGTCACCAATTGGTTTATATTTGGGTATTGCACTAAAATGTATTGATCTTTGGGTACATATGTTTAGATCACACAAATAAACTAATATATCTTTAATTAATATATAATCATTAATTTACCCATCTTACAAACATTTACCTTTATTTAAATCTTAGTTTAAAATTTGGTCTAATATGTTCATTTGTGAATTCAAACCCACATATGTGGGGAGGGCTATGGATGAAATTACATCAAAGGGTGAATATGGTTAAATGGAATACTAAGTTTTTTCTGAGTTTTTAAAAACTTTTTTGGTGCAAGGTCATGTAGTTTGTTCAATTTTTTTAGTGTCTATTCGAGGTGGATTTGATTTAAACAAATCAAATACATCATATCAAAATTGAACAAAATTGAATCAAAATAAATTTAAAAATTGATAATTAGAACTTTACTCAAAATCAACTTGGTTTGATCAAAATCCATTTGGAGCCGTTTTGGGAATGGACCATGATTTGATTGGGATTGACATGGCCTTAAAAATTTAACATTAACTTAGTCTTATTAAAATCCATCTAAATCTAAAACATGTTCAAGATTGGACCTACATCTAGGTCACAAACGAATTTGGATGGATGTCCAAATGGATGTGGCCTAGAAAAATTAGATAAATGACATAAAATTTTCCATCAATTGTAACCAAAATTAGTTTGAAAATTTGAAATCAATATCAACACTTTAAAGATCCCTACAACTATAGCACCCTCTTCCCCCCTTCCCCGCCTCCCCCCTACCCCCCTCCCTTCTCTTTCCCCAAAAAAGATGTTAGCTCCCATATCCTCCTAAAACTAGGGATTCATTGATAGAATTGAATTACAAATCCAATTGTTAGATTTAACATTTACAAATTCATGGTTTTTTGATAAAAACAATTCAACCAAAATCAAGCAAAGGATGATGAGATAGCACAACTAAAATGAGTTCAAATAAGATAAGCAAATGTTGCCCAAGCTTGGATTTGGAACTTCAACAACCAAAAGAAACTTTTGACATGAATTAATGCGTGTGTTATAATATGGCACTCACAATGACTAAGTTACTTACTCACAACAAAAAAACACCAAATTATGAATTTTTTTTCATTAGAATGAAGCCTTGAAAGTTTTGGAACAAAAATGTGAAGAACCTTGAAAATGGGCAAGAACTTCAACATGAAACCATTATTGGAACTCTTGGGTCAATTCATAAATAAGTTTTCAAAGTTAGCCCAACTACGTTAGGAGGGATAACTAAGGTTACACTTTGGTCCCTAAGCAACTCCCCTCACATGCAAGAAAGTGAATGTAAGGGTTTCTTAACAAACTTGTGCCTAAATCCACTTGATGTGCTCAAGCAACAACAAACCATTAGAAAGATATTCAACATGTGCATCCAACCAAAAAAAATAAGGAATAATGTTGTCTAGATCAATTCAAAATACCCAAAAAATTCATTTTTGGCTTATCAAGTGTTTAGGTGTCACACAAAATATCAAGGGGATAATCAATCTTTATTCAATTTTTCCTTTCATGGGTTGCCAAACAAGTAATTAGGAAATTAAAAAAATAACCATATAGAATCAATTTTTAAATCAAAATATATTCACAACATATGACGACAACCTATCACTCATGTTAATTTGATATTGAATGCAAAAATTTTCACGTTTTAAATATATGGTTAAACATTTCATCTATTCCCATGTATTCAAATTTAAAGAAGAATTGCATGAAGCTTGCAAATCAAATATGGTTCACCTTCTAATGCCATTGTTTCCAAACTTAGTTAAATGGGACAACTTTGGTCCTTTCAAGCATTTTAGGGATATTTTCAAATTTTCAAAATTTATACATTTTTATTAACTATAACATGGTCTACATGGTTGTCGCATTCTTTGCATCCAAAGGATTTGGGAGCCAAACTACTTTGTGTGACCAATTTTACACAATGGTGATTATTCTAATTATGTTCACATGGTAACATAGTATTATGACCGCCATCTAGCATGAAGGGATGGTAAATTTAACATGCTAGCATTTGGAAGGTCATCATGAATCCTAATAACCAAAATTTTATTTCTTTGGTACTTCCTAATGTTCACATATGAAAATGTTATTAGACATTACATGTTATCAACCTATTTACATAAAGGATCAACATGTGATGATAACATATATTTTGTAATGCATCTTATTAAACTTTGAATGTAATATCTATGCTTGAGTATTTTTCAAAAAAAAAAATTCAATTCAAGGTCCTTTTAGCCCTAAAAAATCATACATCTTAATCCCATCAATTTTTAAGTCTTCAACATGCCATACCCATGTCTCCAATTGGCTAAAGATGGAATAAATACTTATATGAAATAAATAACAATATAACACATTCATTGATCCTTACATGTCCTTTAAAATTTTCAAAATGATTACTATGCAAATAACACACTTCCAATTTCAATGTATTGCATTTTTTGTTTATTGTTTATTATTTTTTGGCTGATTTTTTAGACTCTTGCAATGATAATTTCCTAACATACTTGGTAAGTTGAAAAGTTTGATAGTAAATCGAATAGTCCAATTATTAAAAACTTGTACTACAACTAATTAAATATAGTAAAAAAGTTGTAGAAAAACATGTAGAAAACTGGGTTTAATAGAATTGGGTTCCAAATCAAATCTAGAATACATTAACACATATTTCGGTTTTTTCACATTCAAAAACAATGGAAAACATTCAACCATCACAAAACATTTATCAATAAGTTCATACAAACAAATGTAAAATGCATTAAAACAATTGTCATACAAGAGTTTACATAGTGAGTAATAACTTTTGTCCAAGAAATGTTAGTGTCTATTCCATTTTGTACCTTATTTTTTAATCTCACAAACTTCACACACACCACATACTTTGCTCCCTTTCTCTTTTCTACCTTCTTTTTATTTTTATGTAATCTTTTTATTAATTAGATTTTGGATAATTCATAATCTATTCATTAAATTACACTTCTATTTTTACCTCCTACATTTTTGAATTAATGTACTTACCATTTTTATTACAAAATTATTTCCCAAATTTATTACATGTTAATTGTAATGTATTTTGTGGTTATTAAATTTTGCAAAACTAAATGACATTGTTGTGTATTTTTAATATGTTTCAACATAATTTTATGATATTTGGCTATATTTAACAAAAAAAAATTGGTTAACATAATTTATGATGCACCTGGGTTTGTCAAGTGTATTGATGATCAAATAATTTTCCTAATTCACAATTTTGTAATGAAATGCAAATCTAACATGTATTCATTATTTCCAAACAATAAACAACATGTGAAATTTTCAAGATCAAATTAAAATGAATTTCTAAATTGAGTTTGCAAATGTGTCAAATTGCAAAACCCAAACAAGAGGAATGTTAATGCATTTTGAAAGCAAAATGGTGGATGAATGAAACATAAGGTAACTCATCATCGTAGCCCAAACTTGAGAAGAGACACCACTATCCTTCTTATAATATATTTTGCAAATCTCACAAAAATTAGATCAAAATGATCAATTTTTTTCAAAACTTAGAGTCCCCTCCAAAATGAGGTTTATAACTCATTTTGCATCCAAATTGAAAGATCTCAACAACAACAACAAACTTGCAATCCTTCAAAAACAAAAATTCAATAATGTATGAATCTCCTCAATTGGAGTTGATTTGACTCTTCAAAAAATCAATTAAGTAAAAGCATGCCCAATGATAACCTTATATCAATATTTAACAAATTGAATGTGCATTGTTTTAGTTTCTCCTTCATCCCAACCCATCTACCTACGAAGGTAATTTGTTTTATTTTTTTGTTTTGTTTTGTCACACTAAAATCTCCCAAATCACGACGACGCTTCATGCTACACTCTTGTTATCTTTGGAAAGCTCTCGATGAGTAGGGGTGCACCAACTTGGTTTGAGGCTGTTTAGAGCTTTGGTGTGTGGAAGCTATTGATTGTAGAACCATTTTCTTGATGAAAACTAAATAAAATCAAAACCAAAAACTGGATTGGAATTTGGGGGTATTCTTGGTTGGAAAACTACACTAGTGAACCTAAAAGGATGAACTGTACGAAGTGAGAGAGTATTTAACTCTCACCACCTCAGCTGATTGTTATAGTTGGCCAATGAGAAATGATCATTTAGTGTTGAGAAATACTCATTTCCTGGTACATGTAGAAAAACTCTTCCAAAGCTGATCATTATAGTTGGCCAATGAGAAATGATCATTTATTTGTTGAGAAATACTCATTTCCTGGTACATGTAGGAAAACTCTTCCAAAGCTGATCATTATTATAGTTGGCCAATGAGAAATGATCATTTATTTGTTGAGAAATACTCATTTCCTGGTACATGTAGAAAAACTCTTCCAATGCATCATATTATGAAATGTGCTGCATTTTTACCAGCCCAAAGAAGCTTCATAATGTTGTTCTTTTTTTTGTAAATCCTATTTCAAAAAAGTATTAGAAAAAAATAATTTATTGAATGTAGTAGGCAAAAGGATGTTGTGTTTAGATTCATATTGTAGAGTGATGAAACCCTAAATCAAAAGCACCCAACAAAGGGGGAAAAGGGAAGAGGACAAAGTGAGAGGACCCCAAGTCCAAGCCCCAAAAAAAGCTCACAAACTCAAAGGGGGATCAAAGTGGGCAAAGGACCAAATTATGTTCTAGCGCCCTCACCAAGCACAAAATGCATATCTTGTACTCTACGGTAACTACCTGGTAGGGTTAGAACCTTATCCGTTCGATAACCGGTAGGGCTCACCAGTGACAGGACAGCGCCTCTGAGAGAGGGAGCGAGGGAGAGAGAGATTGTGTGTTTTGTGCGCTCGCTTGTGCGAGAGAGACGAAGGGAGAAGCACAGCATTTTGTTGCAGAAGAAGAGGAACAACAAGAATTCGAGGAGTAGCGTGAGATGTTATTCCTGAGAGCTGGGTTGCCCGGCGCTCGTTTGTTGCATTTTAACAATTCCACGCTTTGTAGCGGCTTCAAATCCGTCTTCTTCTTCTCAAACCAGCAGCAGCAATGTGGGGCGCCCTTACTTCCCTGCAAACGTAAACCTACATCCCTCACTGTTGCTGCTCTTTCTTGTACTTCTTGTACTTCTTCTTCTTCTTCTTCATGTGCGAGTTTTTGTTGTTGTTGTTCTCCTTGTTCTCCTTGTTCTTCCCGTGGGAATGTTTTAGGGTTAGGGTTTGAAGGTTGGGGTGGGTTCTTGAATTCCGTGCGGATTCTCAAAGGCGTGGCTTGTGAGGAGGAGCGGCGGTTGCGTCTGAGGAACGGTGGTGGTGTGGGTGCGCGTCTGCATGTCATCGCAGGCGCGCTCAAGGAGCGTGACGAGGAGCGGGTGGGAGGTGAAGGACAGGAGGAATGGTGGCGCCCGCCGCCTATTGAGCCATCTGGTGGTCCTTCTCCTCGTGCTCAGCGTGGAGGAGGGGAGGAGAATTTTGGTAGGTCTAGCTATGGTGGTGAAGGCGGCAATAGCACCAGCAGTAGGGGTAGAGGAGGAGGAGGAGGGGGGAGGGGACGAGGAGGAAGAGGGGGAAGAGGTCATGGAGAATGGATAGAGAGCAATGGTGTAAGCACCCGGGGTTTTGAGAGGGGACGGGCTGGAGGTGGTGGAGGAGGAGCGTGGAGAGGTCGTGGAGATGGGGCAGCAAGCAATGGTGGGAGCATGGGAGGCTTTGAGAGAGGTAGGGGTCGAGGGAGAGGCAGCCAAGGGGCTCGAGGAGGCGGTGGTGGCAGAGGAAGCTTCAGTGAGGTAAGGTCAGAAAGGTTTGCAGGTTCTGAAATGTCTGATGGACCAAGAGGAAATGGAGAGAATTCTTCTAGTCGATTTTCAAATGCCAGAGGTCGAGGAAGAGGAGGGGGTTTAAGGGGCCGAGGTGGTCGTGACAGCTTTGGCGGTGACCAAAGAGGCAGAGCACCTGCAGGCAGCTCAGGCGAAAGCAATTTCAGGGACTCAAGAGACTCATTCAGACCTCCAGGAAGCAGGTTCTCTGAAAGCAATTTCGGAGATTCCAGAGACAGGAGATTCAGCAACTCTGGAGATGCATTTAGTGAAGGGCGAGATAGAACTCCTTCAAGTAGATTTGGCGAAACCAATTCTAGAGGTTCGAGAGACTCATTCAGGAACTCCAGGGAATCGGTTGGTGACCGAGGAGGCAGAGCACCTTCGAGCAGGTTTGGTGAAAGCAATTTTGGAGATGAGAGAGATTCTTTCAGGAGCTCCAGGGAATCATTCAGTGACCGAGGAGGCAGAGCACCTTCAAGCAGGTTTGGTGAAAGAGATTTCAGAGACTCAAGAGATTCTTTGAGGAACTCTAGGGTTTTCCAAGACTCTTACAGTGAATCTTCCTCAAGCCACAGCAGGTATAATAATAGGGATGGTGACAGCTATGGCGCAAGCAGCTCAATCCTTGATCGCAAAGGAGATGATGACCATGACAACAAATCTGCACAGGGTTGGGGCAATTCCCGGGGTTCATATCAGCCAGCTCCAGAGAATGGGAGAGGCAGAAGAGAGACTTACAGAGGGGGGAGAGGTGGAAGAGGTCTGCCTGGACATCGATCCATCAAAAGAGCAGAAGGTGAAGAGAAATGGCAGTTCATGGTGAGGAAAAAGAAGGTAAGGCAGCCACGAGTGGGTCCCTCAGCAGGTAAGGCAGAGAATTTTGGTGATGACAATGATGATGACAACAATGACAATGATGAAGTGGATTCAGAGGAGGAAGATTCAGAGGAAGAAGGTTTGGATGCTCCCGCATTGGATGATGGGGAACCTGAAGATGCCAAATTTGTACCGTCAAATGAGGTGTGGAGGCGGAAAAAGATTGGGTGGCTGTGCAAGGAGCTTCCAGGGTTGAAACCAGCTGGAATTGTTACGATCCTGAACAGCCAGCGGCCATGGATTACTGCAGTGGATACCAAGCAGGTCATTGATCATTTGCTACGCACTGATCAAGTATTGCGGGCTCATCGGGTATGTTTTCCTCCTCTGTTGGCTATTCTCCGATTAAGTCCTCATTCCTTTTGCACATTTGTCCCTTGTTTTGCTCTGAAGTATAAACCCTAGTCACAGTAATCCTCCACAAATGGATGGCCAGTGGCTGAATTGTGCACATGCTAACACACAATTCATCCACTAACCTTCTGTTGTGTTCGTTTCAGTTTGGCTGGAACTGACATAATGGTGACCTTCAGATTCTTCATGTGGAGTTTTTTCTGCAATCATTACATACACATGTCAAACTGTATAGGATGCCATATTCCAGTAAAGGCAATATATTTTCTCGGGGTATTTTGTGTCATGCAGATTATTTGCTCATGTTTCTGCAGTTGAAGCCCAAATTCTCATGTGGATATTTCTTTTGGTTTTCAGGTTTTGAAGTGGATGATGCAGCAGCCATGGTATGAGAATGACTTTGAGCTCAACACAAAGTTGGCAAACATTTTGGGTCGTAAGGGCAAGCTCACACGCATGCGTGAAATGTTTGACACCATTATTCAAAATGGAATGCCACCAGTTGCAGCAACCTACACCATTCTGATTGGTGCATATATTGAGGATGGAACAGCAGAATCCCTTGATGAAGCATATGCGATCTTCAACCAAATGGCACAGTTGGGTGCCCATGAACAACCACCCCAACTTGCCTGTTCTCTTTTTGAGGCCTTCTGTGACCGGCAAGGGGGAGCCAACCTCAGGCACCTGCACCAGGCAGACCCACTGTTTGAAAATATGTTGAAACATCGAGGAAAATGGGGGAGCAGAATCAGCCCTGAGACATGGACAAGAATGTACCTTTCTTTGATCCACTTGCATGGTGTACAAGGGAATGGTCCAAGAGTAGAAGGGTTGATTGAGGAAATGAGAACATCTGGCTTAGAGGTACCCCCAAATGTATATACCTCAGTGATACGGGTTTGCTCCAAAGATGGAAATGTTGAGAGAGCAGAACAGGTTTTTGAGGAGCTTCTTAGGTCTGGCCACAAGCCTGAATGGCGAGCTTATGTTGCACTCATCCAGACTTATGGAATGGCTGGAATGCCTGCAAAGGCTTTGCAGACATTCAAGGATATGGAGGCTGCTGAGATGCGAATTAATTTCACCATTTATGAGGCAGTGATTGAGGCCCTGGCCAAGGCTGGGGAGAAGGAAAGTGCAGAGGCTTTGCTGGAGAAGGCACTTGTTGAGTTTGCGCCTCATTTGCAGGCCTCATACAATGCTCTGATGGAGATGTATGAAGACAAAGACTTGTTGGGTGAGATTGAAATTCGTTTCCATGAAATGAAAGAAAAAGGTTGCCGACCTAACCACCAGTCGTACAATTTACTTGTTGATTCTTACATCAAGCGAGGGCTGCTTGACAAGGCAGAGGGGGTTTACAATGAGATGAGGGAGGAGGGGGGAATTCGCCCTAATGTGAAAACCTACAGCCTCATGATAGAAGCCTTCAGCAAAGCTGAACGACAAGAAAAAGTGAAGGAGGTCTATACAAGTCTCACTGCCAGGAAGTTTGAGTTACCTGCTCATCTGAAGCCTTTGGTGACTGAAGCAGTCGGCCCAAAGAAAGTAGCATATGAAGAGAAATCAAGACCAAGAAAACTAGTGCAGGAGCAAAGGGAAATGCTTGTGGGAGTTTTGTTGGGAGGGGCCAGGCTTGAAAGCCATGATAATGATCGAACTTATGAATTTCACTTTGGTCTTAATTCTGACACCCATATTGGGCCCATCATGATCAACCACCTGCACAAGACATTTGCAGATTGGGCCCAGCAGGAGCCTCGAGTCAAAATTGTTGAGGACCCTAGTGAGGCATCAAAGCAGGATCATCTTGTTCAGTTTGCCACTGTGAGCCATGGCTCATTCCGGTTCTATGCCCACCAGTATCGCCCGGAAGGACAACCTGTCATTCCTAGGCTGGTCCACCGGTGGTTGACTCCAAGGTCACTTGCCTACTGGTACATGTATGGGGGCAGTAAGTGTGAAGCGACAGGGGCTATAATTCTAAATGCCTCTCACTATACTCCCAAGGAGCTTGAACTAGTAGCAAAGGCCCTGAAAGCAAGAACCATTGATTGTGAACGGAAGAAGCAACGGTCTGGATATGTTGTCCGCTTCAGGGGCCAATCTGCCATGTGGCTTTGGAAGCTCATGGAGCCACATATCCTAGAGGAACTCCGGGAGTTGCTAAAGCCAGAAGACCGTGATCTCCGTGGTGTGCAAGATGATAAACACAACAATGGTGACATTAGTGACATGGTCAATACCAAACATGTGAACAAGGGAGCTGAATCTGCAGATCCCATAAGCAGTGATCTCAGTGTGAGTGTGGAAGATAACTCCTTGAATAAAGAAGAAAAGGATTCTGTTGTTTTGCAAGAAGAATATCTTGGAAGTCATGTTTCTGAGGCAAATGATGATTGGGAAGGATTGGGAGAAGCTGTGCTAAGGGAAAAGAATGGAAGCAGTGTTTCCAGGCATCCAAGGGATAGCAAAGTACCACAGAAAGTAGAGATGAAAGATTATGAGACCATGCAAAGTTCTCACTTTTGAGGTATGTACCATTTTTTTGCATCTTTAGTCTGTCCAGAAAGTGGAGCTGCTGCATAGTAGGCATATCAAAGCAGTTCAATGGAGGTCACTCTTTGGTATCCAGTTTTGGAGGCCACATTGAAAGTGAACTCATCAAAGAGTGAGGGTGTAGCACTAGGGTGAAGGGAAGGGGCAGAGAAGCTGCTTACTGTGTTTATTTTGTCACAGCTGTAGAGTTCTCATGTCTACAGATTCTCCAAGCTTTATAACTGGTTCAGCCAACTTTTGATTTTTTGTCTGGATTATTTTTCCTTGCTGTTACTAGCAAGACTGGCAGACTCCAGGAGTGTATGTGGGCACTCTTGGAGCTCCAGTAAAACAGATAACAAGAGCTGAAATCTCTTACTTGTAAGATGGCCAAAGAGTAAACTTAGCACACACAACTGCCACCCTTTGATGCCTGTGGCACAATCACGTGAGAAAAAGCATTGCAGTAATCCTGCAGTAGTGAGAAATCCTTGTGGATGTTTTCACTATGTATTTAGCTTCTGTAGGGAGGTCCTTTGCAATCCAATGGGAAATATAAAAGAGTTTTAGTCTGATAATTCTGGGGATTACTACATTCTGCAGTTTTTTTGAAGAATTCTGAATTTTGGGGTTAAAAGGGTAAAGAGATAATTTAATGGATATTGTACACTGAAACTTTGATCCAATGTAATTTCATCTCTGCCTTGGCTACCGCAGATCTCTCCATCCAGACATGACAGTAACAAGTACATTGCTGTTGTAAAGACCTGTACTGATTTTTGTAGTTTAGTTGGAGGCCATGTGGCAGGCTAAAATTATTCCTCTACAAAGGTCTGGTGTTTTGGTTTTTGAAACATGAACATTCATTTTTCTTCCACAATACCCAGTGCATATTAAAGGAATAAAATAAAAGATAAAAATTAATGCAGGTTTTTATGTTTGGTGGACCCAGGGAAATTAATGCTCGGTTTTTAATGCAGGTATTTATGCCCACACGGGCCATTGGGAAAGCCAGCTGCCTGGGCTTTACCCTACACTGAGATAGATTATCCTCTCCAATTTTATTCCTTTTGTCTCCTTCCTCTGTTTGATTGCATTTGTCAAGATCATAATTCCTTTCCAATGGGAAATTTTCTCAGCATACGCTTAAATGTGTAAGTTCTCTTGTTGTGTTGTTTCAGCTAAGTTTGGGGAAGTAACTGGATGTGGGAGACACCCATACATGGTAGAATGCCCTGCAGGGGTGGATCTACTCATAGTGCTAAACCTCAACTTATCAGATTCTGTTTCTATGTAGCAAAATCTGGGGTCTTTAACAGCATGCAGTTCTTGCCCAGAAAAGTCAGATGCATGTTCCGGGGTGGATGGCACTTGGAACTGGAGCTGCAGCTAATTTTGCAACACTTCTACTTCACTAGAGATACAACCAAAACATTTGGAACCAAATGCAAAAGGTGAAGGCTGTATTAAAGTGAAAGGACCCTTCAGAATAACACAGAAGCTACAAGAGTGGATTGGTCTAATAGAGAACCCCACAAGGTGGGGCGGTGAGTTACAAGCATGGGTTGGCAGCTCTGAATGTTATCTGCGAAAAAACATGGGCAGTCTGGCAAACAAAAAAACCATAGAGAACAGATAACAAGCAAGCTATTTTTATCCATCTATCACCTAACTCCATTTTTTTTCTGTCAGGGTAATAATCATCTTTGGTGACTATACACATTTCTTCCAAAACCATTTGTTTAGTACTCATAATATAAAACTGCAGAAGCCCATGATGGAAAGGATGACACATTTTTGAAGGCTTGTTGTTGGCCACCTAGCCACAGTTGCAGAAAAACAAATTTGAACACTCTGTTTGGACTACCAACTACTATTTTACCCATAACCTAATGATGTTTGGCACCCTTCAAACAAACAACCTATCGCAGACTAGCTCACAACCTCGTTTTGTTGTGTTCAACAAGTCTCTTAAAACGAGGTGCACCAACATTGTCCTTGATCATTGGCCGTGGATTGTTGAAAGGCTTGGGAAATTTTCTGCACCAGATCAACGATTGATTACAAAAGAAGTCACACATCCCAGCTCAGGGGGCAGGGGTGGTGGTGCTCATTCCTCAAACCACTGTTGGGTCAAGAACAGGAGGATTTCTGTGAGGTGCAGTCCATGCAATGAACTTGGGAACATCATCTCCGGGCATCAACACTTGCATTGTATTACTCTGCAAAATGCACAACTACATCTTAATAAGACAACCAATGACGACAACAACAACAACTCCTTCTCAAAACCACAAATTAACTGGGTCTTTGAAAGTCGAATGACAAAAAATTGTGAGTGAGGGTCGAATTCGCATTGGGTATCAGTTACAACAACATAATGGTAATTTTAAAACAACATAATAGGTCTTGATTAGGGTACATTAGACATAACCAAACCCCCCAAAAATACTACATGTATTCCTATTATGTAAAACATTCGTTCCCCAAGAGATAATAACATCACAAGAATTGTGCATTCTTCCATATTTTCAATTTAATTTGCTCTAAGTGGAATTGAGACATGAGAAGGATAATAAACTAATGGGAGTATAAAACCCACTCCAAAAATAAAATAGAAACAATAAAAAAGAATAAAAGAGTGCGCAACCAAAAAGACTTCAATTGAAAGTTGGCAAATCAAAGGAACAAACTCAACAATTTGGGGCCATATATATACCTGTTTCATTTCTTGGGCTTTTTGAGAGTCTGTAGTTTGAGGAGTGACATGTTCTGGAATGGTTGCTGCTGGGTCCTCCAAAACATAATTTGACAAATTCGATTGATCAGGCATGCCGCCAGAACGCTGTGTTTGGTTATGTTGGAGGCGCCATCCCCAATGGTAACAGCAAGAGAACAACGCGCCAACTCCAAACACCATGACAACAATTATTGCAGTTACTAAGGAGATGTGTAAGCGACTCGCATGTTGCTTTGGCATGGGTCCCATAAGTGATGGAGCTAAATCAGCTTGCCCTAGAGGTGGATTATCCATACGCTGCATTGCGTTTCCCCACCCCCACTCACCACCACCTTTTCTTTCTTTTTTTCTTCTCTCTCTCTCTTCAGTCGAAATTGAGTTCCATTCAAACACACTTGAATTTCTCAAAAACCAATTTCAGGTTTCATTAGCCTCCTTCCTCATTCCTGTACAAAGAACCAAAGAGTATCAAAAACCAAAACACCCAATATTAACCAGCAATAGTGTGGAATGGGTTGTTGGGGATTCAAGAATATAATGGGAAGCAATTCTGCTACATCATCAATAGGAACTTTGTAGATATTTGCCCGATGAATTGCCATTATCTGACATAATCAGCACTTGGGGAGCAATTCTGCTACATCATTGTGAACTTTGTAGAGTATTTGCCCAATGAATAGCCATTATCTGACATAATCAGCACTTGGGGAGCGATTCTGCTACATCATTACGAACATTGTAGACTATTTGCCCAATGAATAGCTTTTATCTGAGATAATCAACACTTGGGGAGCAATTCCACTGCATCATTAGGAACTTTGTAGACTATTTGCCCAATGAATAGCCATTATCTGACCTAATTGGCACTTGGGGCGCGATTCCACTACGTCATTAGGAACTTTGTAGACTACTTGCCAAATGAATGGCCATTAATTTGACATAGTCCACACTTGGGAGCAATTCTGCTCCATCATTATGAACTTTGTAGATAATTTGCCCACTGAAAGGCCATTATCTGACATAATCAGCACTTTGGGGAGTGATTCTGCTACATCAGTAGAAACTTCTGTAGACTATTATTTACCCAATGCCCATTTTTCTCGGACGTAATTGGCACTTTACTTTGGGAGCGATTCTGCTATATCACGAGGAACTTTGTAGACTATTTACCCCAAATGCCATTATCTAACATAATTGGCAATTATGAGATTCGAAAGCCAGAATCAAGGGCGGAATCTGTTCTGAGTGAGAATTACGAATCAGCAAGCAGAATCCCCCCCCCCCCCGAGTGTG
>Ga0116227_10002329_pt1 | contig 43311 bp, 33 predicted proteins | sample S1TSphgellanicum_FD_89693 | JGI IMG/M metagenome (GOLD analysis project Ga0116227, IMG submission 89693) | Host-associated microbial communities from peat moss isolated from Minnesota, USA - S1T2_Fb - Sphagnum magellanicum MG | ecosystem: Host-associated > Plants > Peat moss > Unclassified... | reverse complement strand
TAGTTACAGACCTCAAAGTGGAGCACAAAATTCCTGGGTTTTATGGAACAATAAACAACAATTACCTGCCTATTTCATAATGTATATACTACACATGAGGAAATGCTAGACTTTGGTGGTGTATTGCGACGCTGATTGTATTGGAATGTTGTGTACTGTATACTCTCTGCAAATGCTGTAAAGAATGTTACTCTTGTAGCGTACTCTTTTTATAGCTGGGCTGATCATATGAGGTTGCTTTTAGCATGGCCTAGTGTTTCCTCATTACTTAATGAAAACTGGTTTCTGATTTTTTTTTTGAATTTTTGATTGACTTATTTTATTTTATTTTTTGTTTTTGTCTCTGGCCAGAGAGAAGAGTTTTGGAGGATACAATTTTGGGTTGAATCCCAGACCAATTTGTGGATGGAAACCAATGTTGGGTGGTTATTGACTTTTTTCATAACAGCTTGTTCTGGTTCTCAATTCTTTTTAATTTAAAAATCAAGGTGGTTTTTACTTTTTTTCATAAAACATTCACATCAGTGTTTTTTTTTAAAATTTCCTCAAGTAGGTGCATTGGCTAGGATCCTCAGCATTAATTAACAATAAATGGTGACTGTCCTGGTGGACTCGTAGATCTTTTTTGGAATCCTGCCTAGTTCTGGCAACCTACAGAAACACAATGTCTAAATCTAGCAACTTCTAAGTTTTTTTTTGTCAAGATATGGCGAATTGTTTTTTTTAAATCTCAAAAATCACTTTGTTGGATTTGCCAGCCTTTTTTTTTGGTTGCCAGGTTGCGAACATTTACCAAAAAAAAACCATGATTCATACCATGTTTATTTCCTTTTTTTTTCTCATGCCCAAATGGGTCTTTCACAACTAGTTCTTAACTCATTTATATTAGTTAGATATGTTAAGCCAAATTTAACTTCACTTTAAGATTTTAGGATTAAAATTTTTCAATATTTTTTCAATTTTCATAGGCCAAAAATAAATCAACAAGGTTCATTACAAAACTCTAATATTTATGCAAAAATATACAATCAAACTTCAAAGATATACAAGATAAAAAAACATTACATTAAGTCTCTTTCAATTCATTCATGTTGTTCAAATGAGCTGTCAAACTCATTTAATTCCTCCTTCAAGTCTAATTTAGAATCTATCGACATTACCAAATTATTAAGAGCTTTGCAACCCATCTTTGCATCATGCGGTCAATTTTTATTCATAAAAATTCATTTTTCAAGGTTATTTAATTGTAAGCAACATCTCTTCAAATTGGTGAGAATTTTAGTAAAAGAAAAAATATTCTTAATTTCAATTTGAGAACCTACAATCCCTAATATTTGTTTAATTAAAAAACTAATAGTTGACAACATGCTTTCATGTTTCTTCCACCATTTCAAATGCCATTTGATATCGTTTGCATCTAGTAGATATTTCTAAAATATCAACAATCTTCGATTAACAAGCTCCTTTGTACATTGGTGTTAGCTACCATCTCAAAAATATTGAAGTTGTTAACTTCATCAATTCTATTAAGAAAGGGACTCTCAACCTCGAACAATGGATGCAAATGATGATAAGATTTCAAGAACGTAAGAAACAAGGATTTCCTATTATACTTTTTAGCTATCGACACCCCATGCTTATGACCAATAAAAGAATATATTAATCTTAAACTTTTAATCTAGGATCTAACATCAAGGCTAACATATTATGGGCTCTTCTTTCATTATATCTTGTCAAGAAGCAAAAGAAAGAGTCAATGACTTTAATAACCTTCTTAATGTTCTTTGCAAAAGTTTCCAACCCAATTTTCAAGTTAGAATCATCATCATCAATCCAAGCATCCAATAAAAGGACATGTTTTCAAGTTAGAATCATCATCATCAATCCAAGCATCCAATAAAGGGACATGTTTCATTTCTTCCTTTAGTTTCAAGCTCATGGATGTGGCTATATTCAAAACATCATTCAACAACCAATGACCTTTGGATTGGTTTAAAATGCAAACATTGACAACATGAGACAAAATGTCTATTACAACCTATGATATAATGGGGAACATGGCCAATGACCCTAGGACCAATGTGCTTGCTGTAACAAAAGGCAATGGCTTTTCAAAATTAAAAGGCTTCTTGAAACATTATCACTTTGCTTACAAACCTACATAATTCACATTCCTGGTGAAAAGGTAACATTTTGGAGTATGAAAATTCAAAACAATAAAAAGGTAAAAGAACGAAAACAAGTAGTTTGCATTTTACCTTGTTTTGGCTAGCATACTCAAATTTGGGCACATTTAATGGCAACATATTTCAAGCCCCCAAAAATTCTTTTTTTGCCAGTTGCATATTAACAAGCTTTAGAAAAACCATATCCAAAAGAAGTCCTTTAGAAACTTTCCATCACACACAAAGTTTCACAACTCATTATTGATTTCAAAGTAGTCGTCATGGTATTCAAATTTGCACCTTCATCTTTAACATAAGCAAAGATCTTTTTGGTCAAACCATATTGCTTTAAAAAGTTTTGCAAACTTCTTGCCAATGTTTGCCCTAATGTTTCAAATGCTTCAAATGAGTTAATAATAATGTGTTTTGGCATCTAATCTTCTCCCAAAAAATTTACAACCAATGTGAAAAGATCATGTGCTCCTTTGGACATTTACTGTCACAACCCCACTTTGGGGCTAAGTGTGAGAATGCAACTCACACTCCCGAAAGTGGGAAAATGGAGTCCTCCGGGAATCCCGAAAACTCAGAGCTCGATTTGAGGGGTCAAATCTCTTTGCATTTGATTGTTCTTGATTTCATTGGAAAGTTCTTGAAGTGTAGATGTCCAAAATGGCCTCGCATGAGCCATTTGAATATCTGTAGCCCAAGTTATGGGCAAAAAAAAGGCCGGGAGTCAAACTAGCAGTTTGACTCCCGACCACTAAAAGTCGGGAATCGACCTCTTCCCGATGTCCAATTCTAGAGTGCGACAAGGCATTAGAAAGCTCTCAAGGAGAGCTACAACTTTGATTTAGACCTCGTTGCGATCCGACTCTCCACTCGAGAGATATGAACTCTCAAAGTTCCGAGACTCCAACCTAGGACAGTTTCGGGACTCCAACTTGGGAGTCCCGGGAAAAAGAGCCATTTGGATGTAGCCTCGGTGGAGAGCTACAGAGAATACTATATGGGGGAAGGTGGTGGCTTCCCCCAAATCTGGGCCGTGGTGAGTCTTGTGTGTCAAAATGCCCGTGGCTTGTCCCAACACCCAAGGGTGTTCCCGAATGCTAACTAACCCTCTTGTGGTTGGTTTTGGATGCAAATTCAAGCTTGATAATCTAGTCCCTCTTCCTAGTCTAATCCAGGGACTTCTAGCACGCCCCTCTACCCCCTTTTAGTGCTGGAAGTCGGGAGCGGCCCTCAAGTCCCAACTTTCCACAACTCTACGTAGTTGGACCCTCAAGTGGGTTCAACAAGGGGCTTGGGAGCCCGTCATTTACAAATCAAAACTTGCATAGCAAAAACACATTTTGCCAAAACTAATATGACATGTTTATTTTGTCTTCTTTAGCAAATCCAATAACATTTCTTAATTGAAAGTTTTTTTGGAAGTGAAAACAACATGAGGGCATAACCATATTATTAAAAGTTTCAACTAGATATTTTCAATAAACTAAATGGGCAAATGGATTTTGATGGCTAATAAACCCAAAATCTCCACAAATTGTTTTTGGTGCACATTATCCTTTTTGCAAGGATCTATGGACCCAAAAAGTAACTTAGAGATTGCACTTGCATTCATTGTAGGTTGTTTCTTTGCAAGTAGTTTTTATAATGGACTTTTATGTTTACTTTCACTTCTTCTTCAAACATCTTGAAGATTTGTCCATGGTTTGCATTCACATGTTTTTTAATACAATTATCCCATTGCTTTTGAAATATGAAACAAAACCTTTCTTCAACCTTGTCCTTTATTTCAATACTACATGACCTATTGATTTTCTGTAACAAAAAATATAACATATGACTTGTGGCAACTTAACATCAATTAGTGATTCATCATTGACACAAAACATGCCCAAGTTGGATAATTTTTGCCATGGGATCTCAAATCTAACCTTTGTTCATGCAATTTTTTCGTACTTAATTGCATTTTATCATCAATTTCTAATTGAAAACTTTGAACTTTTTTAATGCTTTCATTTTCAATTCTTCCTTTCATATTGATTTCATTCTCATTCAAAAATAGATCACGTATTTCATCTAGAAAATTTAGTTCCATTTTCAAAGTGTGATAATAGACCAAAATTGAAAAAACCAAATAATTACATTTTTTTTAATTTTGCAAAATGTGCAAAAAAGAAAAATGCACTTACAAATTATTCACTTGAGTAAGATTCATTTTTCACAAAAGACATTATGCAAGGTAGATATTAGAAACATGTATGCAAGTGCAAAAATGCCTTAAAATGTCTTTTAACAATACAAGGCAAAAGTTCAAAGTTCCTTTTAAGGTTGCAAGTAATGTTTCCAATTTGAATGTTATTCCCACATAGCAAATCCAAACATATTATCAACACATTATCTTCAATATATGAAAAAAATTGAAAAAAAGTCACACAACTTTTTTAAAACTTGGACATACCTAAATTGTAATTTTTTTGCTAAAGCCACAAGCAACCAACAACCATCTACCTCCAATAAAACTTTAATTTGTAGGACAATATAAGGGTAAGGATAATACCAACCATAAAAAGGGGGAAAACAACATGATGAGCACCAACAATAACACGATGAACAACAATGGTTATATCTAAAAAAATCAATAATGACAATGAGCACAAGCAACACGAGCACTTATAACAACATGATGAGCACCAACATAACATGATGAACACTAGCACCAACATGATGAGCATTAACAACATGATGAATAGTAGCATGATGAGCTCTAATAACAATATGACAAACGTCAACAACACAATGAGCACCAACAACATGATGAAAATTTGTGGCAACAATAGGAGCACTAGCAACATGATGAACACTAACACAATGAGCATTTGTAGCAACACAAAATACATCAGGAACATAATGAACACTAATAACAAGAACAATAGACCTAGGAAATGTCCCTTGCAATGGATAATGTGGCAATGAATAATGGTATAATTTCATTTTCCATTTGGGAAACACATTGCTTCCCTAACCTTAAACCTAGACCCTATCTCCACCTTAAAACCCTAAACCCTAAATGATACTCATTTGATTTTTTGACTAAGAATTAATTAAAAATTGGGTCAATTTTAAACCAAGGTTTGGTGCTTACATAGCATTGGTGGAAATTAATGTTGTGCAAGTTTATATTTATCCAAATATATCCATTGGGTAGAAATGGAGGATATAATTTTTTTTTAATCTATTTTTAAAAAGTCAATATACCTTAATGAAGTGCATACCTAGAGACATGTAAATATAAGAATTTATAGCCTATTCATAACCTTGAATATATGTTAAAAAAATCCATACCTAAAATGGGATGTGTTTTAACATCCAAGTTTTTTTAACAAAAGAAAGGGTAAATATGATTTAAACCTTAAACTTTGTTAGTTTATCACTAATTAAATGGGGTGTCTACACAATTCGAACCTTTTTTTCCCAATAATGAGTCATTTTGATCAACCCATCACACACAATAGATAAAATAAAAACTTTCCAAATGTGTTTTTTTCATTTTAATTATATGAATAAAAAATACATACCCATGTATATCTCAAAAATGGTATATAATGGGGGTATCCATATCCTACCCATCTATTAGAGAACTTAAAATTTAATATCCAAACCTTAATCCGATACAAAACTTTGAAAATTAAAATACCCTTACCCAATGGGTAAATAAATTGAATATATATATATATATCCTTGGGTCAAAAACAACATACTTCACAACATGGGTTGAAACCTATTGGTGAACATAATTTTGGTGATCATTCATTAATGTAGTCTACTTTCTAAGATATTTTCCTTGTCAAATTCATTTTGAATAATGTGTAATAATACATTATTCTATCATCCTTCATTATTTTGTTTGGTCTTGGCATTTATGAGCCATTTGTTTTTTGTTGTTTTGGTCAGAGAAAAGGAGAATGTACAATTAAGAGATTTCATAGTATGCAACTATTAATGAGTATAGGGAATTGATGAATGCATCAATGACATTTGTGGATAAACATTGTAATTTTTCTTCTATAATCAAATTACATCTTTGTGGGTATTAATTAAATCTTAGGTGCCTTGGGAAGATTTGAATTTCTTTCAAATATTGCAAACTCCATTATTATTTTTCATGGAGGCCTTTGAAGGTGATTTATTTTTTAATGTGATATAAAAGTAGTCAAATTTACACAAGAAAAACACATTTTTTGAAATAAAAAGACAAAATTTGTTTTAAAAAATCCGCTAAATGCTTGACATTTTCTTAATCAAATTTCAAGAACATGCCCCTTTATATGAAGAAAACTTATATTAATGAATGGGTAGACATTCAACTTATCTTCTTGTTTCATTTGGAAAATGGATTTTGATGTGCATATTGGGTGAAATCATGAAATAAGAAGCAACGAAGTGTGTGGATAGTCTTTTAAAACTATTTTTTGAAGTTTTGAAAAATCACTATGAGTTTATATAATATATCAAAAAATTAAAATAAAAATTAGGTCTTAAACTTTCAAAGTTGCAAGCACAAAATTTTCATGAAAATTCACCATGTTTCAAGAGTCTTTTTATATGTTTAAAGCACTCAAGAAAAACATGTGGACATGTGGGTTTTTTGTTTCAAAAGTCTTTTCTCCTTATCAAATATTCACCAAATCATTTCAAATTTTTTTGTGAACTTTGATATATCCACAAGAAGGGATCCATGTGTTCAAAATATTCAAAAAATGAAAATATGTATACTCTTTTTGATTTTGATATTCAAACATTCTTAAGCACTATTATAGTTTTGAATTTGTAATCATGGTTCAAAGTAAAGTTATAGATTTGAATATAATGTAAGACTTGATGCAAAAATAATTGAGTTTTTTATCATGTTATATATCATATTTGGCTTCAAATTTGATATTCGGTTTGAAAAACTATGTGAAAAATGCAATATAAACCAATAGAAAACTACCACATGGAAAATGTTAGTTGTTGGAAAAGACTTTAACCTTGGTGCAATTGGTTCATTTTTTCATGCTTTCACCCATTGCACAACAAAAACTAATACCATATGTGGTATTTATACCCAACATGATGAATTTTCATGCATAAGTAACAAGAATAAAACGTTTGAATTGTTTTATGCATGTGTAGGGTTTTTAACATCATATTATGGTATTAAGTCCAATCAACTAAATTGTTCTTGATATTTAATCTTCAAACAAAATCTGAAAGGCAACAAGGGCATTCTGAAAGTAATTTTAATATTATTTTATTTTTGGAATTTGACTACAAATTCTTGAAAATAGTTCTTGCCTATATTTTAAATGGGTTTGTAATACCACTATGTAAAAGTAAGAAACTCATGCAAGTGTTCAAAAATGTGTTTTTTTTTAGTTTGTAGTTTTAGTTAAGTTTGTTACATGCCAGTACTTGCTAGAGTTATAATTGCCATATGCACAAACACATTTGTCTATTTGCTCCATTACATGGTGGTAAAATGTGTAGTTTTTTTTAAATAAAAAAATAAAATGATCAATTCTAATTTGTTAAAGGAACTATATTGAATCAAAATTGTAATGACAATGCATCATTCTTACTCAAATTTTCTGCGAGTGAATTTTATTTTAAATCCAATTTTTGGCAACATGTGATATGGGGGAATTGAACTAACCAAAAAATGTCTTGGCCATTCCAACATAAATTTTAACTTGCATAAAAGAAATCATTAGTTAATACTGACTACAAAGACAAATCCTACAAGCCCAAACAAGGGGGCTAGATACAAATTCTAAATAACCATAAATAACGGAAACAATGGGCAACATCTTCATTCTATTAACCAAAATTTAAATAGGTGGTTGTTGTTGTTTGCATGAACAAGAAGTCCAAAACATCTCAAAGCAACCATGCATTCAAATTCCAAACAATTTTTTCAAAACAAAAAGGTATAGGAAGGATACAAGAAAAAAAACTTGGAAGTTGGTAACCTTGCCATGAATTACTTTTCAACCATTAAATTATTGATTCTAGCTTTAACCTTTTGCACCATATTGAGTTCTAGTGTCTTTCCAATTTTAAATTAAAGTGAAAGCATGGTATTTTATACACAAAAGTTTGATGAAAAAATATCAAGTAAAAAAAGAGACAATTTTTCACAAAAACACAACAAAGTAAATTCAATTTTTTACTTAAATTTCATTTTGAAACCATGGTTTTTTCCATTGGGTTTGTATTAAATTGAATACAAAATTTGAAAAACTTTGGAATAATAAATAGGGGACAAGTACTTTTGAATTTGACTAGCCAAATTGGTGTTCAAAAGTACTTTTTCATTAGAAAATTTAATGGAATAGATTTGTGTGAAGTTATAACATAAAGATCATTGTATATTCAAAAGAAGCAAAGTAAATAAGTTTTCTTTGGTAGAATATACTTGACACATACTTGAAACAAATGTTACATTGCAAAAGTAAACTTCAAAAGGTACTTACACTTTGAAAAAAGTCTATTTGAAACTTACTTTTACAACTTAAAATTTTAAAATTAATTCATAATAGTGAAAAAGTTTTTTTTTTTCCATCATTCAAGTAAAAATGTTAAATGTATAATAATTGTATGATGGGTTTTAGTCCTACTTCTTACTAGCTTAACTAGTAGATTGCTAAGGTAATTGAATTGGATACTTTACCATGCTTTCATCCATTGTTGTTCCAAAAGGAAAGTTTTGCAAAATGAAGACTTTTGAATGAACATGTGAATGACAAGTTCCAAATGCATGGTTAATTTAGTTTTCATAGTTTTGTTTTCATGAAATTTAGCATAGAAAAACAACATTCATCCTCAACAAACTAATTACTTGCACAATTGCAAGTTCAACCAACTTGATGTACTTTAAGAATTTTTTTTCAAGAATCCAAGAGAAATAAAGGTTCTCCACAATTTGGTTAACATGTTGATATCAAAAGGTTTGCAGATTGCCAACTTAACGTTGTTTGTCATGTTAAACTCAAACACAAATTTTGCAGGTCAAAAGTAACATTTGAAAACAAAACTTGAACCCATACTACCTCAAGTTTTATCTTCTTAGGATAACAAAATGTTACCTTGATGATTCTCAAATGAACATTGAACCTTTTTTTAAGTTTCAGTTGTAACCAATATTGTGGATAAACAACTCCCAATGCATCCATTAAATCTTCTACAAAAAAATTGTAACTTTGCAATAAGCTAAGTGGTAGCTTTTTGACATTATTGTTCCACCTTGTCATATATGTCCCTTGTAACAAAAATAGATGTGGCAATTTGATTTGAAAACATGGCCCAAATGTGTTATCCAACAAATTTAAAAGCCAAATGATCAATTCCTATGTTGAAATCTATATTCTAACAAAGATTAATGCTTTAATAAACAAATATGATCAAGCCAATGAAATTAATGACACATCACATTCAAAAGAATACTAGTTGTCATAGTACATGTGGTATACATCCCCTTCACAAATCTTGATTGTTGCTATGAAATCGTAGACAAAAGAAATTTTGTAAACTTGATTAAAGAATTATTGCCTTTAAAAATGGCATCACCACATTCAACCCCAACATTGTTTTCACATTAACACTAGAAGAAAATCATGTTTTTACAACTATCGCATGCAATTAAAATTCCTTGTAGTTGTTTTGGACAAGTTGTAGTTCACATGCTATTGCATGCAACAATATATATAATACGGTTATACAATTTATACAAAATGGCTATACATTTTTATATCTATGATTAGTTGCATCTTTATAGTTACACATGCAACTGTTTTGATGACCATATAATTTATGACAAATGTTAAGGATATGACCATTCAAATTTGGACACTTGACTTGGTAGGTAAGGAGGTAACCACTCAAATTTGGACATGTGGTTAGGTAGGTAAGTCCCTAAGGAGGTAAGTAGGTACGCCACTTAGGTAGTCTAGGTTAGCTTGGCCACCTAAGCAACCTAAGCTAACTAGATGTTGACACATGGTAATTGCACCTAGGTATATATATAAATAGTTAGGCCTATACTAAATAGGTAGGTTTAAGATAATCCTATTTTATTTTTTTGATTAACAATAGGGTTGAACCTCTTTTAATGGCTCATCCCAAATGGCATTGGGTGCTTGGTTTGTAAACATGTTTAATGCACCTATTTATATAATGTCTAAAATTGGAATGGAAGATAAAACATATGGGACAAACAAATTAGTTACAAGTATAACCAACCTAGTTGCAAACTAGATAAAACTATTACCTAACATCTATGTTATATTAACCTAATAATAACTAATGGGTAACAATAATATTTATCATATTATTAATATGAATATATTGAATAATATCAATAAAAATATATGTAATAAATAATTATACCAGGGATAATATTAAATAAGTATACTATTATTACCATTAACTTTATAAATAATTATTTTATGTATGTTTATTTTAATATAATAATAATAATAATAATAATAATAATAATGTAGTTAATTATATCAATTATTATGATAGATATAGCCAATTGTTGGATGGTTTGATTAATTAGAATAATATTAGGAAATTTTTTAATTCACACCTTTTTTGGTTTAATTCACACCCTTCGTGTGTCCGATTTTATGCAGATTAAACTTTAAGAGTACGTTCCTTTATCAGTTCAATTACTTATGTGGGCAAGTTCTCGAATTATGCCTTGATTAACCACAGACCCCACACTTATGTCCTTCCACGTATTCAAAATGAGACTTGTCTCTAGTCGTGCTTGTCTTGTTCTTAGAGCCTGCAGGTCTGCCGCGTTTCTTGACCACAACCAAGGGCTCTTGAACTTGAACATCAGGCGAGAATGTTTAGACTTTTGAGTTGTACATGACTCTAAGGATTTAAAGCATTGTGACGCATTTTTACACACCTTTAACATGAAGATATGCACTCACAAACCCGCTTGGAAGTTGAACTACTATGTAGTTGTAGTCTAACAAGTACGGTGGTTCAATGTAATGCAATGAAGTTCACTAAAAATTTAATGCGTTGTGTCCAACATCTACACATAACATCCTAATCTAACATGCATTGGATTTTTGAAAAGCTAATCTAAAAGGAGCCATGTTACAAAATCTCATAAGTTTTTATTTTATATTTTTTATATTTTTTTGATCAAGAGTTAAGCTTTGAACTAGAAACCACTTTGCTTAAATTGAAAGAAAAACAGGCAATTCAACCCCCTCTACTTCTAACAAGTGTAGCTCCCTTACAACAACTCCAATGATGCTGAAAATTGAGGAGAACCTTCTAGACCTCTCAAACTAAAACTGATTTAAATTTGACACAAATCCAACGCTGGATTTGGGAGGAATAACTAATTGAACCAAAAATCCAGAAGCTTTGCTACAAGTACTTGTTACACACAACTTCCTTCCATATTTGATTCTTGCACACACCCTTTCCATGAACACCTCTCCACACGTAAGAACTAAAAATTCTTCCTCACACTTCTTCCTCCTCTTTCTTTCTCCCTTCCATACACACAATACCTTTTCTCTTGGTAAGCCTCCATGACCTTCCTTGAGCTTGTTTCCCTTGTCCAATGAAAGCTTTGAAATCCTTTGCTCCAATCAATGGCTTCCTCATCCTTCTAGAGCTAATGAGAATTGAGAATAAATTGCCATCCAATTGAGTTTAGGATGAGAATTCTTCGGCCCAATGAGACACAAGAAATATTCCATCCTCCAATCAAATAGGATGACAATCCTCGTGATTAATGGGATTGGAGGATTCATCCCTTCCCTTATTTTGGATATCTTGATGAGAACTCTTGAGTTTGATCCTTATCCTTTCCGTCCGTTGACCTTCACATCCTACTTCTTCATCCTAATTACTTCAAGTAACTAACTATTAGGATAGTTTATCGGTAGTAACAAGTAACATCTTTGAATTCTTACTTGATTAATTCAATGGTTAAACTAACATCCCCGTGTACCATTTACTCTTTTGATATCCCCTACCTATTTATTTTACCATGCACTAGTTAACTATGTAGTACATACTAAATTGAAAGTAAAATTTGCACCACAAAAAATCCCCACATACTTCTACATCCACCGTCGAAATTAGGGTTTGATGAATCCATTAGATCTAGGATGTTCGAGTTTTCATGAGGTTCCGCCGTCACTCCCACACCTTACGCTTACCCTAATTTGTTAAATAAAAAGGCCTCGACCCCTTCTGAACGCAAGTACCACATTGTTTATACTACCTTCTTGGTTTTTGTTGATGTAGGTGAGAATTAGTCATGGCGGATGATGTCCCTACGCCTTCGAATCTTCCAATTGCACCAGTAGAATAGGAAGAGCTTAAAGAAACATTGTTCAACGCGATTGTTTTTCAACGACCGCGCGAAAAAAAACCGCCCAAGCGAGTGGTGCGCAATCGAGTCAATCGTTCGGCATGGGATCGTCGATTGTCTCCTAACCCACATGCTTTAACAATCTATCTAGAATTCGTTCCTGCTCGTGGAGCCACGCCAGAAAGGTTTGAAGAGTATTAATGCGAAGATGATGATGTCCGTCTCCATTGTTGAACGTGGGTTCCCAGTGATGGCCATTATTGTTGGCTACAAGAGCCAATCAACCCCCTTTCCATGGAGCACCGAATCGAGTACCTCGCTCGCACCATTCGTCGCATTCTAGATTTTTTGCAATTCTGATCTATCCTTTAAATCGGTTATAAAGTTACAATTCACCTGAGGCTACTCAGGTGGAAATGTTAATATTTAAGTCTGATTTGATTCTATTTAAAAGTCTGATAGAAGTGAAACTAAATAAAGATGTATTAGGACTACATCCTAAAAATCTTACAAGTACATCATTAGTGCTTGAAGATTCTTCTACAAACTAACTTAACCTTGTCATGGCGAAATGTTATTGTTAATTATGGGCTTATATTCCCTATATATCAATAAATCACATTTAATTCTACATTCCATTTCCCTTCTCTACAACATAAAAGGGATAATGTACTTTAAAAGGTTTACTAGGTGTTTAATTGATTAAGCGCTACATCAACTGAAATAAAGAAGTACTATATGCCTAGAAATATCACAAAAGTTGATTCAACTATTAATAATCACTACTTCAAGGCTTATAAGCATTCAAATCATTAGTACTAAGGAAAATTACGAAACTAAAACTTAACTAATTGTTGAGCTATAATCCATGGCTCACAAGCACTCTAGTGAACAAGAAATTGTTTTACAATTCCAAAATGCACATTGATTTCGAAATGAGTTTTTTTTATTGAATCTAAACTATTACTACATTTTTCTTTCATTGGGCCCTTTAGAGGTGTGTAAATGTTTTCCTCCCCATTTTCCTCTCCATCCCATGCAAACCTTTCATCAACAAACTTGCACCTATTCAATGTCTCCCAAACACCTTTGCTAATCTTTTTAACTATTTTATCCTTCTACACATTGTCCAAGCTTGCCAAATAATTAGTTATATATTGATGCGCTCCCAAGACCCTAGTTAGTCCCAAATTGGGGCTAAATTACTCAAGTTGCAGAATTGTGGGGGACTCGGGGCACGCTCCCAACTCTCAACACTAAAAGGGGTAGAGGGGCGTGCTGAAGCTCCGGGATGGGACTAGGAAAAGTGATAAGCTATTCATTTATTCGAACTGGCATCAAACCTACCAACAAGTTGGTTAGTTCACATTCTAAAGCACCCTTGGTGCTAGGACAAGCCACGGGCAACTCTGGACTCACTTAACTCACCATGGCCCAGACTTGGGGGAAGCCACCACCTTCCCCCATGTAGTATATTTTGTGCCTCTCCGCAGCACCCACATCTGAATGGCTTTTTGTCCCGGGACTCCTAAGGAGGAGTCTTGAAATTGTCCCGGTTTAGACTCCCGGGACTTTGAGCGATCATAACTCTTTGCTTAGACCTCCGATTGGGATGAGATCTAAAGAAAACTTGTAGCTGTCCTTGAGAGATTTCCAACGGTGCGTTGCACTCCCCTTGCATTCATCGGGGTCGGGTGGATTCCCGACTTTTAGTGGTTGGGAGTCAAACTGCCAGTTTGATTCTTGGCCTTTCTTTTTGCCATAACTTGTGCTACAGATGTCCAAATGGCTAATGCGAGGCCATTTTCGACATCTACACTTTAATAGCTTTCCAATGATATAAAGAACACCTCAATGCGAGGTGTTTTTGACCCTTGTAATGGAACTTTGAAGTTTCGGGAGTCCTTGAGGACTTCCAAGTCCCAATTTCGAGAATGTGAGTTTCATCCTCACACTTCCCTCATAGTAGGGTTGTGACATATATACACCCTTTTTGCCCATAATATAAACTCCATGTGCAAATACAAATATAAAAACAAAGTGCAAGGTCTGTCAGTGACAATGGTTGCAAAATTAATTACAAAGCCCATTTATCCACCCTCCTCATGAAATGGAAGACTATATGAATCTCCAAGTTCACAATCTTGCGACTTGGGTCACAAATAGAAGGCTCCAGAGTCTTATACTACAAGTGAAATCAAAATAGAACCTTATGTCATTATTAAACATGTACATGTCATAACAACTAACTTAGACATGAAATCAAAATTTGAATTTTTTTCTTGTTGGAAATATGTAAAGAATCTTGCAACTCATCATGACCATATCCAATATTTTAGAAAAGATGGGTAACAAAAGGTATTCACTTACTACCTATGATGATGATGATGATGATGATGAACCTACTTTCAAACTCAATGGGTGAAGATTGTATTGTAACTCATGACAAGATTGGAAGGAATCTTACTTAACGCTCACATGTTAGATTATGGAACATTGCTAACAACCCTTGAGTTGGGACCCATTGAAACTTCACATATAATTAGTACAAGATTGTGAAGATTATTATATATAGTAGTTCACCTTGATGCGAGTGTATTATCACATTATCAATTTGGCAATAATTAACATGTGTAATAAGAGACAAAATACAAGGTAATCACAGACCCATCTAGTGAATATGTTAGTTCATAAATCATTTAGTGAATTTGTGAGCTCATGACCCATCTATTGAATTTGTCAAAGTTCATATTGATAACAAAATTACAACCCATTGACATGGTGTTGTTTTTACTCTCGTCCTTTAGTTGTAATTGAAATCCATTTATTTACCATGCATAAATAAACCAACTTGCCCCTATCAACACATCACAAAACTTTGTAATGTATTTGATGTGCCAAATTAAGTGAAAAAAAACCTAATAATGGAAGGCTAGCTAATGTTCCACTTGTGACTATGGTTGGCAATTTGGTGGATAACTTCACCACCTACAAAAACCCAAGGATGAAAATTTCACATTGTAAAACCACTTCAAACTTACAACATGACATGAATTTGTGTTAGGGTTTCCACCTAGCTCCATTTATTCTCCAAGGTGATCAACACGTGGCCAAGATTGTACCAAAATCAATAGCCAATTGCACATGACAATGCATGGAAAGAACATCAAGAATGAATGTCTTACTTGAAATTAGTTCAATAGAGGGTGACTTGCACACAATATCCTAGCAAAAGATGGGGTTGTTGGAACCCACCTACACATTTTCAAATGTCATCAACTTTTTATCAAATTGTTGAAAAGATGGTTAATTAAGCTCCTAGTGCTCATTATCCATGTAATAAACTATGTGATTTTAGAAGTGAACAAAACATTTAAATTATTTAAGAGCTTCATTTGATGACGCTAGAATATTTGATTGTGAACTCAAGGCCAAAAGTAGTTGCTTGAGAAAGAGTAGTCGCTCAAGAATGAACTTAACCCTAATCTTACATATTTATCTTTACTCATAGAATGGCAACATGTTTTAATATTAGAAACTATAAATTATATTTGGTGTAGTTCCTTTTTTGCCAACCCCAAGAAACACAAATGATTAAGATATAATGAACTACATTTGAAAGGCCTTGGACTATTCAGAAATATGCGCTTCATGAATGACAACTTGTCTCAAGCTATTTTCAATCACATTACATTCAACATTGTATTGTCGTCATTCCATATGAACAATGAAGTAAGTTGTTAGCAACAACATGAGAATAACTAAAACATGGAAGCTTCTGAAATGACAATGTGTAATAACCTGGCTTGGAAAAAAGACTCTTGTTGTCTTTGCAAGAATGCACCAAGTTTCGTGCTACTTGCAAGCTTGAAACAAAGGGTGGGAATGGTCAAGATGTGCAACAAAGAATCCACTTCACATGTATGGTTGCAAGTGATTAGGTTACTTCATACAAGTTATTTTAGTCAACTTGTCAATAGCCAAAAATAAATTTGTTAAAAACCAAAATTTTCATCCTTAGTAAAACATTGAAGATCGAAATATAAACATTATTCAACTATTACATAAGGTATTTTTCCTTGAATAATATTGTCATGGATGTATTACAAAATTGTTAGTAAAAAATATAGATTCAATAATATCAAAATTTTAAAAATTGAAATTAAAATTGGTATATATATCTTTTACATTATTCATTATTCAGTAAACATTATTCAACTATTACATAAGGTATTTTTCCTTGAATAATATTTTCTTGGATGTAAAAAAAAATTGTTAGTAAAAAATCTAGAAACAATAATATCAACATTTTTAAAATTGTAATTAAAATTGGTATATATATCTTTTAGAAATAGTGGTTCCAAATTTATAGTTGAAGAATAAGAATTGGCAAAGATTAATGGGAATTTAAAAGTTTAAATGAGTTATGATAATAAATCATTCTATATTTTTGGTTATAACAATAATCAATGAAGCCTTAAATCATGCCAATTTCTTGTCAAATATAATCTATTCAAGGCCTACCAATCATATTATTTGCAACATATGAAATATTCAAAAATAGTTTCTTGGCTACCTATAGCCATCAAATACACATTTCCATAGGAAGTGTATTTTGTTTGTTATTGGGTTTAGGTTGTTTAGTGGTCGGCCAATCAACAAATGTACATGTTTGAACACTTCATCGTGCATTCAATCTAGGCCATTCAATCAAACAAAGAAAGCCTATGACTAGTTGAAGTTGATGTTTAAAATAAAACAAACAAACAACAAAAATGTTTGTTACTAGGTGGTGTGTCCATTATCTAGTTGTTCACAAACCAGCATGTATGTTAATTGTAGGATGATTCAATCTAGGCCATTCAATCAATACAATGAAAGCTTGTGACCAGTTGATGCTTGTAATGTAGATAACAACCATATAGTAAAAATGTATGTTATTAGTTAGTATGTCCATTATCTAACTGTTGCCGAACCAACATGTACGATTGTAGGATGATGTGTGTGGAAAATCTGGGTTGTTGATCCAAAACCACATTGATCAATGGCATTAGGTCTTGTGGCTAGTTTAGGTCAAGGTTCATTTTTGTAACAACAATTGAATTCTACAGTTGAATGTTTGAAGTGTGCAAAACTTGTGTGAGAAGCAACAACCACTACTAGAAAAATGGCATTCTATGATTGCACACCCTTTAATAACTATGGTCCAAATTCAATCATGTAGTCATATAAGTTTCTTAGTCGCAAACACTTTCGTGACTATAGTCATGTAGATTGCTACATGACTAGAGGTTTAAAGTTTAAGGTTGATGGATGACATGTGTCCTTTCTTCTTTACTTCTATTTTGGTGGGAGAAAATATCATGCCTTATGTTGTTATTGTTTATCTTCACTTCATAAAGGAGGATAAAGAAAAAATTCATTCTTAAGCTTTGAATTCTCAAAGTTCATCCTAAATTCATTATTGCCATGAAAGGCATTGTTGCTATTGGCTTTTGGAGACTTGATTTGGGGACTTTTAGTGCACCATTGCTATTAACTTTAAAAGACTTGGCACAATTCAATGAGTTGTTTGGTGGTGGATGCCTCCCCCCCAAATCATGTTGTGGCCATCTTTCTAGCCCGTCTTTGGTGCTCATTTTTTTCTAACTAATTGAAGGAAGTTTGGTGTGAAATGAGGATTCTTTGATGGCAATATGAGTGTTATAAATTTTTTAGGGTTTAGTGGTCAATGTTCTACAATTGCATAAGATATCAACACGGAGGTATAAATAAGCCTAGGACTAATTTGCCTTTTCCAATTGTTGTTTACTTCTGATTGTTGGGTTGTTTGCAACTTCTTCGAGAAGGAGAAACATGGCTTAGGCATGCTAGTTTTCCACTTTCGAAAATGGCACAAAGCCTTTCCAACAAACATCAAGTAGTCATTCAAGTTCGAAAAGGTGGTGTCCGCTTGGAATGCCATGGCCTAAATCTAATGTATTTTTTTGTCTCTCAATCTACACACTTCTTTGTGACCCAGGTACATGTAGACACATGTGAAAAATTGAATTCAAGGTTATAGTGTCTTATGGAGGATATATGTTTTTTTCTACTATGATTAATAAAAGAATTCAATGGTAATTGATTTGGGTTTTTACCTTTTGCTTTTGTTTCACAGACTACCCCTATTATTGAACTTAATCAACTAAAGAATGGTGATTTTATAGAATTAAATGATGGTGACTAGTTTTATTTCATTGCCACTAAATGCCTTCTGACAGTGGACATTAAGTAGCGTGATGAACTTCCCCACAACCAACTTGAATCAACAATTGTGCAACTCCAAGAAACAACCAACAATTTGACAAGCTCTAAAACTTTCGCTAACAACTCGTGCCTCACATTGGACAAGTTTGATTAGGGAGTAAGCTTTTACAAATTGAATTTAGTTCAATGACTACCCAATTGTAGAGCATGAAAAACAACCTGGCAAATTCTAAGGATGCGATTATAAGCTCAACACGATGCCCATTCACAAACATCATTATTCTAGAATTTGAAAACAAATACTTACACCATCAATTGATCATGGCAAAGAGAGAAATAGGGGAATTCATGACTAGGATATTTGTGAATGAGGGCCTTCTTAAAGACCTAAAAGTTGAGAAGATGGAGCTAGAAAGAAAACTATCATAGACCCACAAAAGGTTGAATGAAAACATGGTCATGTTAATGAAGGTGCATGATTCTTGTCTATGGGACTAGCCAATTTGAAATTGGGACCCAAACCTAGAAATTGATCATGATTATCATGTGGGAATTGGAAACATGGACCTTTATTTCTTTTTGTAACTAAGATGCATCCATTCCATGTAGATTTAATATTTTTTTTTTTCGTTTTGGTGTCTGCACTCTATCATGCACCTTGAAGCTTTTTAACTTCCAAGTTACCTTTTTTTAATGCGCATTTGGATTAGTGTGGGACATGTTGCGTTCAATATCATATCTTTTAGTGGCATTCAAAATAGTGCTACAATAAACCTAAAAGTGTTTTGTGAAAAATTGCATGTTTGCAACAACAACACATACCATAATTCGTTCAACATCTTCCACATTAATGATAAATTTGACTGTTTCTAAAAGTTTTTGTCCAATATTTGATTTTAGCAACGGGCAGTGGTTAGAACATGAACACCTAAACAACATCTATTGCATGAGTGTCCAATCCTTCAAGAATTTCAAAGGTTTGGAGAATTTGATGTGCAATGGTTTATTTGAGGTAACAACAACATATATTTCACATTTGGGGGTTCAAGCTTCAAATAGTTCCCCCGACAACCACAACCTTGTAGAAAAATCAGGTATGGGATTTAATGGATGTCGAACAAAAGTTTTTTACACTCACAAAATAGTTTTTGTTGTTGGAAAATGAGAGAAATATTGAGGCCACTATGGAACGTCGTTCCACCAAGCTCACACAAGTGCAAGCTCAAATGCACAAGTTGGAGATTGAAGCTTTATGTGATAGACCCCACAATGTTTTCTCTTGTTCTTACTACTCTCTTCCTTTTATCTTTTGTCATTTTTGCATACCTTTTAGGACTCAAAAAAAGTTTCAATTTCTGGCATCTCCTTCTTAGGACAAGAATCCCTTCTCAATGGGAGTAATCCTTGTAAATCCTTTTTTGCAAGCTCACCCACTGTTTTATTACAATTTTTACAAGATTAAAAAAAAAAATTCATCGTCATCTATTTGAAGATGGGAATTGAAGTCAAGGAAGGATTGATTGTCTTACCCATATTTGTTATCACACATAATATTTTCACAATCAGATATTTCTTTAATGTTAAAACAATATTTGACATATAGTTTGTAATTGGTTGTTTTTTTACATTTGTGGTAATAAATAAAAAGTTGATTTCACCCTTGACAATGTGGAGACCAAGATCCAAAATCAATTAAAGGTATCTATTTCCAAAAAGTTGTTACATTACATAGCAAGTTGATATTGGACCATCATATTGAAAATAGTGACACCACTTTTAGGGATAGAATTTCCATGTATTCTAGGAGAAAGCATTTGAAGGGCCCAAATTTTCTCATTTGGGTTTGGGTGTGGGGGATGGATTGTTTAGTTTAGTTCACAATGTAATCCCCATTATGTTTCCATCACATTCCCAATGTGTTATAGTCAAGTTCTCAACAAATTTTGAATGAAAGAAAAAGTCAACAAAATACGACTTCATCCTTTGATTGGTCATATACGTATTGTTGCTTGTAACTAGGATGCGACTTTTTTGGTGAACAATGGGAACAAGTTATGTGTTGTCACGTGTCCCAACTTTTAATAATAATAAAAATATTATTATTTTGAAATAATTTAATATGTTTAATTTTTATGTTTGGATGGTTTAGATTATGACATGTGGTGCAATAGAAATTTGCCACGTGGCATATTGATTGAATTTGTCCAAATTCAATTTAAATCAATATTTAGGTATGTAGGTTGAACTAGGTACCTACCTACCTACCCATTTAGGTTAAATGCCTATCTAGATAGGGTCTATTTACCTACCTAGGCCAAATACCTACTTAGGTAGGTAGGTAGGTAAGTAGGCAGAAAAGTAGGTAGATAAGTTAGGAAATAGGTAGTTAGGTGTAAGTACATGAATATTTATATTTAATTTTGGGTTAAATTTTTTTTATTGACTCATCTCATATGCCCATGTTTTAAAATATGAAAATGTAAAGACAAAACACTTTGTTTATATACTTTTCAACATGAGAATGAAAACCAAAACATATGGGATAAACTTTTTAGTTGTAGACTACTTATAACTAATAAGTTTATCCCATATGTTGTAACTTTCATTCACATTTTGAAATATATATAAGTAAGTAGGTAAATGATAATTAATTGGAAAATTAATTAACTAATAAAATTAATAATTATTTAATGAATAAAATATTAAAAAATAAATTAATAAAATTACTAATTAACAACTAAACTAGAAACTAACTAATTCACTTTATAAACTATCCAACTAACTAATTATTTATAGTAATAATCATCAATATATTATGAATACTGAATTAATTATATTATCTAGGTTAATAGTAATAATATTTAATTTTAATTATATATTAACTATAATGATCTATCAACAATTTAATTAGCTAATTAATATTTCATAACCAAATAAATTAATATAATAATTGAAATATCAAGTAACTAATAATTATAAATTATAATAATTGAATAGTAATTTAAAAATCTAATAATATAATTAAAACCTAGCTTAGGTTAACAATTTTATTTATATTATTTTCATTAGTATTTTCATTTTTATAGTTCATAATAAATATAAATGTAAACATTTAATAGTACCAATAACATTAATTCAATTATTATTATAGCTAGTTGGTAGCCAAGATTAACTATTTTATTTTTATTATTCATATTATTATTTCACTCATTATAGCTATTTGTGAACTATTAAAATAAAAAATTTATATTCTTACGAAGTATTATTTTCCTAAAATTTTTTTCTGCATTTGTATAATAATTTATTATATTTCCATTCTAATTACTATAGTAATTATTATAAAATAATAAAAATGAAAATAAAAATTATATATCAGTAATTGATTATAGTCATTGATTAATTAATAATTTATAAATATTAATTATAAATTTGAAATATAGAAAATTAAAAATATATATTAATATTTCTTGGTAATTATTATAATATATTAATACTTCATAATTGATTACGTGTAATAATAATGTAATTTGTAGCTAGCCTAGGTTAGGTTTATTATTATTATTATTATTATTATTATTATGTCACTTGTTAGAACTATTTTAAAAATTTCAATAAATAAATAAGTAATATTTAAAAAAATTCAATCAATAAATAAATACATTAATCATTTGAAAATAATTTAATAATGATATAATTATATGTATATATATATATATATATATATATATATATATAAGTAATTTTTTTCAGTAATTATATATATATATATTTCCTATCATTCTAATATCATCATCATCATCATTATGATAATTATGTAATACAATATTACTATATTAAAAAAATTAGTGAAAAATAATGTTGAAATTTAGTTTTTTATTACATGTAATTACTATAAATACATAATAAAGAATATGAATAATAATTAATGTCATTTCTAATAATTTTAAGAAGTATAATAAGATGGTTTGGATAAACTTGTAATATGGGCATAGTATATTTAGTAAATATCTTACATAAAATTTTAATATACTCAAAATATACACTAATTAGTGTAACCATAATATTGAGGCCATTTATGTTAATAATAATACTTGAATACACATGTAATATGGTTATTCATATAAATTCAAAATATATATTTATAAATCATGATACCTTCAATTATATTTTTTTAAATTCACAAAACATACCTTTGTATACTCATAGAGTTGCAACTAAATTGGTCACATTTGCAACTAATGAAACATAAATTGTTTTTCTTGGATGAAAACCAAACTAAATGTTGTTCACATGGAAGGATGAACACCAAAATAGTTGCAAACTAGTCATAGTGTAGTCGCAAATATGACCAACACAAGAAATAGTTGCAAAAATGTCCAAATGTAGTTGCAAATAACTAGTAGTCGCATGTAGTCACAAATAGAGTGATTACATTTTGACCAATTTCTACTAGTGTATGGATTTTGTTAACAACATTTTCACCTGGGTGAACTTGGAATTCTTATGAGATATTGGGGTCCTATGTGGGCTAGCAATCTTGTTGCCACTATTGGAAAAAGTGAACAACTTGATGAAATCAGCCCAAGCTCAAGATGTCTTTGTTGTTGACTATGTGTTAGCAATTTGAAAATTTATCAAATAAATCTATTTTCATATTTTGTGGATCTTAACATTATTTTCAAGTTCAATTTTTTTGTTCTTTCAAATCTTTAGTGGATTCTTCCCATGACCTCCTCATCATGTGATGGATATTGGACCTAAATACAAGTATTAAACACTTAACCTTTGATTGCAATGGACAACACAGTTGGGCACTACATCTTAACTAGTTAATAGGGGTTGTGAGTTTTGTGACCAAAGAGGTGCACACCTAAGTTGTGCAAAATTAGGTGAAGAAGTTGTTAAATTATTGATTTCAAAGTTCAAGTTTTGTTTTCTTTCACTTGGTGTTATGGAAGTTTTGGGGGTGGTTTTCCTTCAACACTAGATGACGATAGACTATGAAGAGTCCTTCAAGAAATACATTACAATGATCAAATGCCCAATATTACTGCACCAAGAGGATTGGGCATAATCAAACCTTGGCACCATAAGTCCTTTTTCTATGTCTTTGGATTTGTAGATGTCATTTTTCAAGTTAACAATGGAAAAAAATGTTGCATTAGTCATGGGTCCTCTTTGCATTGTGAATCCTATGACCTGGCTTTGGAAATCTTTAGTTTTTACAAGTAATTACACACAAGCTTCAAGAATATATGAAGTTGGCAAAAATTGCTTTGGTCCAAAGTTATTAGTTTTGTTGAAGGTGAAAAGTTTGCTTTTAGCCTATAGTTTCCATGATCTCAACAAGGTTGATGCTTCTATCAAAATTTTGTTTCTTTGTTGGTGGTAGTAAGTTATAAGTACCAAGTTTTAACAAGTTTTGTTATTGTGTATAATATGTATGTATATTGTGTGTTGTTTTGTAGGTGACTTGTGTTATAATGGATAGTTTAAAGGTTTATTTCCCCCACAAGTTAATTTTCAGCAAGTAAGTACAAGGCATAATTTTTCTGTTTTGTTTTGTTTGTTGTTTTGTGCACTATGTATGTGTGACATGTGTGCACTATGCAAAAGAAGCCTTGTGTTGTAATGGGCAATTTAGGGACTTAATTTCTCCTTAAGTCATATTGCCTAAATTCCTCCTTAAGGAACTTGTTCATCATTAGTAGAATCTTTAGAACATTTAAGAATTGCTTAATTTGTTTAGGTGGGCCAAACACACATAACCAACTTAAACTTCATTGCACATTTTGAGGTAGCCAAACATTTCGTAAACAGAAAAATAAAATAAAAATCACCATATGTCTTGAAAGTGATTTATCCCTCCTACAAACATTTCACTAAATCAGCCATTTAAGGCATGATGAATGTTTTCTCCAAACCATTATAACTATTCCTCAAAGTTGAAAATAAAAACCTTGCTTGCAACCCAAACCTACCAAGAACTAGAACCCACCAAGAACACAACAAGTGGATGAGTTCACCCCAAAATTACACATGGGTGTTCTTAAGTTGGGGCAATTAAAACTCAAGCACCCAAATCCACAAATAAGTTCATCTAAAAACTAAATCGCCTATATCCCATTTTCTTATAAATTGTTCTTCATTTAAAATTCAATATTGCAATAAGAATGTACAAAACCCTAAATATTGAATGTCTATCAAATCCACACTAAAAGAAAAGAAGAGAAAAACGATGTGATCAATAGAGCTTCTAATTCCACCCTGCACCCTTACTTTGAATCAAGTTGCATGGTGGCATAATTGCAAAAATTGCTAGTAGGTAGCCAAAAGGAAAGATTTTGAGGGTTTCTACAAAACCATAGTTTAAGATGAAATGGCCTTTTTTTGGGCGGGAGAGAAGAGGTGGGGAAGGGATTGGAGGGGGAGAGGAGGCGGGGAGTATCATGCATTATCACTTGTTTGAAGTTGTGACTTCATGCAGGCCAAGCTCTTCTCCATCCTCAAAAAAAGCTGCACAAATGGCAGATTAATTTTGGGTCAAAATCAATCCTAAATAATAAATGCAACCACAACTGTAAGAGGCAACCTGGAAGCACAACCCCAGGGCCCCCCAAACACAAGAGTACATATATAACAAAAATACAATACACTATACCCATAAAACATACACTACAATACCTAGACATCTTCAGACCTAAATGTCATATAGTGTATTAGGAACCCACAAAAACATGCCATAAAATTTAGTTACATCTTCACACCCGAATGTCTTATAGTGTATTAGGTACCCAAATAGGTACCACACTCTTAGGAAGGAGTATTAGCCCAGGCTGAAAATGGTGACGAATAGTTTTAGGAATATAATTTTCATGTGGCCCGGCCAATGAGACGACTCTACATGCACACACCCATGAGGGCCCATTGTTTTTCCTTTGGGGGATGTTTTTTTGGGAGGTGGGAAGGTTCCATTTTTCTATATTTGGGTGTTTCCACCATGTTCCCAATGGGTGCTAATGATGTTCCCAACATGTTCCCCAAAACGTTTCCAAAAGCACAATGCTTTCTCCCATATCCATAACTGAACTTGGATAACATAACTATAAAGGTGGGCCAAAGGAAAGCACCTCTATACTTCTATTTTGGGAGTACCTAATGTTTATTATTATTTTGTGATGTGCCAATCAAAGCAGCTCATTGCAAAAGAAAAGAAAACTTTGGGTGCAACAACCACCCCCAAACTAATTAATACCATTGACAAAAAAAAAAGTAACCATTTGAACACATACAACAAAGATACTTACATCTTCATTGCCAAATGTTTTGTAGCATTCAGATACTCATCAAAATACATACAATATAATTACTTACATGAAGATACACAAGTGTCTTATAGGTAACAAAGTTTTTCTATTTGCATTTGAACACCACCTCCAGAGTCCAAGGACACAAGATGCATCCATGGATGGAAGAGGAGCCCTCCTACTAGTCACATGCAGACGGTAAAAGGAAAAAAAAAACATTGCAATACTTTTTTATGCTGGGGAAGGCTTGATCCCACACACACATTCCCTAATTTTTGGGCCTACAACCCTCGAAGTAGGTTAGGTCCATGGGATCAGACCTTTCCCTATAAGATCATAAAACATCTTCATTCTGCACAATAAAATTATAGCATATTAAATACCATAATATGATACAACCAAAAAATACTTACATCTTTTTTATACCCTAAATATTGTATAGAAAAATGAACAAAAATGTTGTATAGAAAAAGGAATAAAAATGTTGTATAGAAAAATGAATACAAATGTTGTATAGCAAAATGAATACAAATGCTGTATAGCAAAATGAATACAAATGTCGTATAGAAAAATGAGTACAAATGCATAGCAATATGAACCCATATTGTTGTATGGCATTTGTATGAGTACAAATGTTGTATAGCATAAGGAGTACCTAACTGTATGATGGGATTTGGAGAGTTAAATTTTAGTCATTGTTGTGCCAGCAAAGGTCTGACACAAATTGACCGCCCAAATAACATGTTGTAATTTTTATAATTGCCTTCTCTAGCTACCTACACAATAATAATACACAATAATAACACAGCCAAGCCCAAACCCAAACTCAAACCAAAGCACAAAAGCAAAAAGCCAAAGCCAATCCAAATTCCAAATCCCTCCCCCTCCCCCCAACCCCCTCTCCCAAAGAGCGCTCATTTTTCAAATTTCAAAATCCAAAACCCTAAAACCTCTCCCCACACACTAACCCCACGTTCCCTTTCTCCCTCCCTCGCTCGCTCGCTCGCTCCCTCGCGCGCGCCTCTCCCGAGACTCCCGCCTCATCTGTCCCACGCGACAGCACCCGCCAGACTCGAGCCTCTTCGCCTTCAAATTCGCGGTCCACCCATCTCATTTCTCCTATCCATTCATTCCTGCGAGCTCCAGCAGCCGCTTCAGCTCTCATACCCAATTCCTTTGTGAACTTCAAATGCTATAAGTCTCAATTTGCACTCTCGCTCTCCTTGCATTTGTGAGCTTCTTCTTCTGTTAGTGTTGTGAGCTTTTGACACATCTCTTACTACTGTCGAGTTTTATGTCTTTTTGTGGTTTCTGTTGTGATAAGTAGCACTTGTTGTGTTAGTATTTATATGTGGAAAACCTGAGACCGGATCTGAGTCGTATTTGACTCCCGATTTCAAGTAGAGGAGTGGGTGGTGGTTGTTCTTGCTTTCTGGCGATGGGTGTAGATCGAGAGGAGGAGTTACAGCGTAGTGAAGGTGGTATTGATGTCTTGATGCGGAGAGATGTAGATTTAAGCGATTTTAATGGAGAAGATAAGGAGAATTTGTGTGTTTTTGTGGACTATGCGGCGGAGTCCTTGCAGCAGCGGAGTCCATTGCCTGTGGGGTACCCGCGGTCGCCTCTGCAAGACATTACAGAGATTCTCAGCTCTTTGAACGTATGTTCCATTTCTGCTCATGTTCTATATTTTTAGCTCTCGGAAGAATGATCTCTAGCGATGAGGGAAGGATGTGAAGAGCTGTTTGTTTTCACTGAAGTGTTGCACTCTGGCTGGCGATTGAGAACTTGAGTTCTGACACTGTTTATTTACTGTTGTCTCTTACAGCAATCAGCGGAAGTAGATGAATGCGGTGGATACAGGAAACACAAATACCGTGGGAATCAAAAGAAGACGTCGTTGCAGCAGCAGCTATGCTGCTTGCCAATTGGGGATTCACAGGGGGCGAGCTCACAAATGCGGCATTCAGAGCAATCCACGGTGATGGAATCTTTCGAAGCAGCAGGTCCGAGTGGATGGATCGATGCACCTCAGCTCCCACGATTATTATGCAGCAGGGTTCCCGAAAAGGGCAAAGAAACCAGTCTCTGCAAGCTTGTCACCAAACAAAAGGCGCCTGAAAAAGAGTTGGACACAGGCCTCATAGCTGCAACGTTACATCAGACGAGAAGAATTGTGGCGAGGAGGCCTTCTTCGACTGTCGATAGCTCTTGTGCAGAACCCAGCTCGCCAAGTTCTCAAAGATCAAAGAGGAGAAAAGCTCTTGCAAAATTGATTCCAGGCCAAAAGGTGCCAAGGTTTCAATCCACAGCATCTTCAGGTCTCCTCAACCATCTCTCTAAAGCCCCGGTAGTATGGATTATGAAGCAAAATGTATGTGCTTGATGCCCATTCCAGAAGCATTCATTTCCACACTATTCAACCACCATAGATTCTGTAGTTTCTCAGGCAATTTTAGATCTCCCTCAACTCAGGGGTGATCTTCTAGTGATGAGCTGCTGTTCCAATTCCTTAGGGATTGCAGATTAACAGAACATAATTACTGCTTCTAGAGTTTTGTCAATTGACAAAATCTGGTCGTGTATGTCCCCAAAAGGGGATGAGCAAATGTTTGTGTTTCAACATTCTTTGAAACTTACCACATAGTCCATGCTCTGGGGTTCCATTTCTCTTGCTGTTGTATCAATTTCCAGACCCAGAAATTCAGTGGGTTAGAGCAAGAACTAGATTCTGGAAAAAGACCTCCACCCATCCTTCTTCATTCATATACCTTGCCCTGCAATCGATAGGAAAAAGCATAGAAGCAAATGAGGGAGGCGACATTGCAAAAGCAAAATTGTAAATCACCTGCTTGTAAAACCCTAAAACGACATTTAAAATTCTTCAATTTAGTATCCTAAACCCATTTCTGGTTTAGGTTTTCAAAACAACTTGTGCTTCAAAACTCTAGCTTCTTGCTTAAGGTTTAAATGCAAGGAACCATAGGTTGAAAATTCTTCATTTTGATATACAAAACAACTTTGGTTTTAAATGCACCATCCATATCCCAAAACCCATATCTTGTTTAGGGTTGAAAAACAATTGGGGTCTTAAATTCTTGCTGTTAATACGCTGAACCCATTTCATATTTATGGTTAGAGAACAGTTGGGGTTTAGGGGCACCTAATAATACATTAAAACCTAGCTTAAAAAACAAGTACGGTTTTGAATTCTCCAATTTAATGTGCACATGGGAAAAACATTCAATTTTATTATCCAGAGTGACATACTGAACACTTGACACTTGAACCTTTTTTTTGGGTTTCTGGTTTCTTCTTGCTTATTTTATTGTTTCTGATTAGTTTTTGCTGTTTTTAGGGTTTTTTTTTGTTTCTTCTTGCTTGTTTTAGATTTTTTAATTGGTTTTTGTTGTTTTTAGGGTTTTTTTATTTCTTTTTGCTATTTTTAAGGGTTTTAGTTTTTCCTTGCTTTCTTTCCAAGTGGATTTTTCATTTTCATTTTTATTTTTTAATACTAGGGTTCTTCATTTTGTTCTTGCGTTTTTTTTCTCTTAATTTCATTTAGAGCTATTTTACTAGGGCTTATTATAGGGCTTGGTTTAGGAATTTTTCAAAAGTAGTATTTTGGAGGTTAATTTTTAGAGTCCTTTTAGGGTTTGTACGTCTTGTTTTAAGGTTTTGAAAATGATTTTTTTGGGCTTTTTGTTAAGGTCTTTTGGGGGTTTCTTTTAGGGTTGCTTGTTGTGTTCCATAGGTCTTTCTAGTAGTTGATGTTTTTTTTAACATGGATGATTTCAATAGATCCTTGTCAAATAGTGATGATGAAATGTTTTAAAAGACACATAGGTAGCATCAAATTCTTGCTTGTAGTTGCATGTGTTAATACATTGGAACTATTCAATGCAAATGTTAAAGTCAAACTTTAAACATTTGATTGATTGAGATCTATGTGTCCAAGTTTATTCAAATTTGAAACAAACTTTAGTTTGTCAAAGTTTGATAAATTACTAGCATTAATGGTTTTCACCATCTAGGCCCATGCAAGAGCCACTAATAAAACTTGCATTATAACAAGGCAACCAACTAAGTTGAGCCCATAACATTGATTGTTTAAATTCACCATGTACATGAAACATGATAATGTGGTCATGTAAGATGCATTCATGTGGAACTAGAGTAAGAGTGTAATTTGTGATGATACAATTTTTATTACATCCTATATCAATGAAACCATAAGCAATGAAATTCAATGGTTTAATGTTGAGGAGCAAATGACTCTTGGTATGCACATTTGCAAATTCTAAGGTTATATTGGATTGATTGATGGGATTCTCATCAAGATGCACAAAACCTTAGAAGAATGCCAAACACATGTTGTGGTTCAACATGTGGAAGGAAATGTATTGTATGAACAACATGATGGTCTTAAATAAATTGTTCATTTACTTGGATAATGGGTATCCTAACTCTTTTCCTAATGTGAACATTTTATGCAAATACAAAACCTGACTTCAATGTTTTATACATACAAACCAATAATTTGAATACTTGTTAGTGGACCCAAGTTATATGGGTGAAGAGATGTTTGTTATGCGAAAACTTGAGAAGCATGAGCTTGCCCCTTGGGCATGACCTAAGTACATTGTAAGATACAACAAAATAGATGTAAAGTATGCAATGAGGGTGGAGTGGAGAATTCAAGTTGAAACAAAAATGAAAGAAACTAATGAAAAATATAGTCATTTATTTTGGGCTATAACTATTTTGATTAACTTCCTACATAGAGATTGCCTAAACTTCACATATATAATCATTGGCAACCAAATTGGGGATAGTCCTTCAAGGTTTGAACATAGAACCCTAGAATGGTGGCTTCAAAGATGTACATAAAAAACTAGCCCCTAAGATTGTTTTGGAATGATGGCCTCAAAGATGCTCATAAAAAATCAACCCTTGAAATAGTTTAAAACATACCCAAATTGGTGAAACATAATCCTAATGATGACCTTAGAGATGCAATTTTAACACCAACCTCAAACAAACCCTTTGAGTTGATGAAATAGACCCCTAATGATGGCTTCAAAGATGATCATGAAAAATCAGCCATTGAAAACCCTTAAAACAAATCAAGATTCATGAATTAAACACCCCATCATGGCCTTAAAGATGTAATTGAAGAACCAACCTTTGAGATTGATCAAAACATACCTAATTAGATGTGCTAAAAAATGTTCATGAAAAACCAAAACTTTAGATTAATGAAAATAGGCCCATATTACTAAAATAGACCCCCACATGGCCTTAGAGATTCTCATGAAAAAATAGACCTTGTGTCTTTCCAAAATAAACCCACATTGGTGAAACAAACCCCACATGATGTATTCAAATATGTTCATGAAAAACCAAACAAAATATAAAATATGTACATATGAATTCATGTCTTATAACATCACAAAGGTGTCCTTCACATATCAATTTTACCTAGGGGTTTGTAGAACTAAGTTAAGGTCTTCAAATGAATCTTGTCTAATTCATAATCAAGAAAGAGGTCACTTGCTTCCAAGCACTCATTTGAATAATGTTTTTGAAATTCAAAACATGTTTGAAAATACTATCTAATAATGCCATATTTTCTAAGGGTGTAGAGCTATGGCCTATGATTATTTAATAATCTCTAATGCATTTCATGCCACACTCTTGCCCACCAAAACAAACTATGATTTTTTTTTAATGAAGACACCATAATTTGGAGGGGGTCATTGGTTAACGTGGAAGGATGTGATTTATAACTAAATCATCTAGGAGATGAAGAAACAAACAGCTATTAAACTAAATTGGGAGATTTTGGGCATGGTGCAATGCAATATGGGTACATTGGGCTACAAAGTTTAGTGTAGGGATTGAAGGAGGATGCCGGAAGGAATGGGCTAACTATGTGCCAACCATGGTTTGAACAAGTTAGGTCACCTTAACACAACAAATAACAATTGATCACATTCACAACAAATTGTTTGCCACAAGTTGAGCTCTTCACCATGACAATCAAAAAATAAATTCATCTTTTCAAGAGGTGTCTATTAACACCCTGTTCTAGTTAGAAAACGAAGATTGTAGAGCTCTAGGTTCCTAAAACCTTAATCTTCATTTGAAAATTTTCAAGAGCTTTCTCAAAAGTGGACATTGGAAAGCACTTTGATCGGTTGAAATTGGGAGGTGCTTTGATTTTGTTGTTCCACTTGCCAACTTGATTTCAAGTGCTAGAATTTCTAGTTGCACACCCTCTTATCCGCTAGAAGCATGACTCTCCACATCAGAGTCATGGTCATTGTTGCATGCCTCTCATGGCAATGGCAATGCAGCAACTAGGAAAAAAAGCCAAAACAATGTATAGATTTTGATGCATGTAATGCCCTTGGCCATGGACTTTATCAGAATTGGCCTGCCTTGGCTCTGCCTCATGAGCCTGCCCTTATTCCAGTAATGCCTATGACCTGAGGTGTTACCCTACGCACATAGAGACTTTTCAGAGCGAGTAGCCTGGCATGGGAACTTATGAAGTTTTTAACTCAAACCTTGGAAATCTTCCTAAGAGCATGCCCAACAGCAGCCGTCAAATGTTCCTGTACAGTATTTTTCGGATGACGGGCCCTCCTGGAGCCCTCCTGGAGCTCCATAAGCAGAAAATCACTGTTTCTCAGTGGCCAACTATAATGATTGGCCCATGTGGTGAGAGTTACATAGTCTCTCACTTTGTACAGTCCATCTTTTCAAGCTCATGGGTGGGGATGGCAGTGAAACTAAACTGTGCATACTGGATGTGCTAAATATTGATAGAGGACTGCTGTTCAGCATGCTCTAAGAGCATTTCAAACGATGCTCAGTATGTGACTCCAAACAGTAAAATTTATTGTGAAACAGTCAAAATGTGCCGGTTCAGCTCAGGAAATTGATTTTTCTGCACCAAATTTGTGCAACTTGCCGTGGCTGGTAAAAGGTGCAATACAGTTGTACACCTCCAAAAAAAAGTGTAATAAATTGAACCTAACTGCAGCTCAGTATTTCTGATTGGTCAATCTAATGATTGGTCCAGGTGGTTTGCTATTAGTAGTCCCCACATATATGCAGTTCCGTTACAGGTTTATTGGTGGGGTTGCCAAAAAAAAAAACAGCTAAACTTAGACATTTAATTTTATTATCCAGAGTGACATACTGAGCACTGGTGGAGATGCTCTAAGAGCAGATCCATCCACACCCTGTATATGGGCTTCTACCTGTGTCTGCCACCGAAACAGTGTGCAAGTCGTTTTGTCATCCCCACCCATAAGCATGAAATCTTGGACGATGTGTGTGCCTTACAGGATTTGTGCAGATCACTGTTCTTTGTCTTGTTTCCCTGTGCCCTCACAAACACCCAGTTTGTTGGGATCCAAGAGTAGCCTACTGGCTAAGGATTCAATGGGTTCAAATCCCACCAGGTGCATGACCTAATTCTTACTCAGAGCTCCACCAGTCTATGGAATGCAGGAATCTTTGGAATCACCAATTCAACTAACATTTGTTTTGTAATGAGAAATTCCATGATTCTTTCTCCTTATGTATCATAGTTTCCACAAGGGCAAATTAGTGGGTTGTTGGCCCATGAAAATGCCAGCCAACCTCTTAAATATTTGCACAACTTACTCTTGGACTTGTGGAGCTGATTTTAGGTTTAAAACATGCACAAACAAATTTTGGAACTACGTTAAATCAGAAGCTTTCATTAAAAGGGTATACACTGAATGTTTGAATCTTCCATTGCATTTAGAGTGCTTGATAATCCTACACACCCAAGGATGTAAATTTGTGCTCATCCAAGGAGCAGATTGAACTGCTGGTATCACCAATAACTTAACCTCTACAGGAGCAACCTTCATCCTGAATTGCAATGGAATCAAGCGAATTCAGATCCAGAACGAGTTTCCTCCACATGTAAAATGATAGCTCAAGAACATGAGGCATCGATTGTAGCCATGATATTTATTTCCTTCTTGCTTGCAATGCCAATAACATAGGCATTCAAGCAAAATGCAAGCAGGAAAGACTGAAGGTTTCTCTAACTATGTCACATTTGAAACATCAGGCCGACTGAGGGAATCATCCTGAACCCAAAATCCCAAGCCTGAAGAAGAAAATGAAGAAGAAGAAGAAGAAGCAAAAAGGTCAAAATGCTCATGCAGTTACAGCTGCTGACAAGAAATAAAAAAACCAGTGCAGTGCTCATGAATGATCCGCACTGTCTCTTCTGAATTTTTCTTCTGAAAGAAAGGTTTTGGCCAAAGTAGTTGCAAGGATAGTGTGGCTCAATCCTTGCAACTTCTGGCATCACGTCTGCAGACACCTCATGCACTTCCTTCAGATTCCCAACATTTTGCAGCACATGAAATGATGATGTCAAAACAAGCCTCATCAAGCAGCCACCCCATTTGTGCACAGAGCTCTCTAGCATGTTTCAGAAACAGAACCTGGACTCAATAAACATCAGGGATGCAACCACACGAGTTTTTCCTTCCACAGGGTTTTCAGAGCACTATTTGCATGATCACAAGATCAAATGCAAGCCTCCACCATCAGCTGCATCATCCAGCAAATTTGCTTTCTGCTATACCATGAACAATCCTCAAGTTTTGTATCATGCATTTTGGGAATGTTCCCAAGTCACGGGTTTTCCCAAAGTAAAGCAAGAGTTGAACTTTATCATGAATCTAAACATATGTAGAGCATGAGGGGCCAAAAACATTAGGAGATTTCTGCGAGTGCTCTGCAACTAGATTTGTTATAATTGGGTTTGAGCTATTCGAGCACAGTTAACTTAACAATGAGTTGAACCCAGCCCATCAACTTAACAGCCCATTAGTGCATCAGTTTTGTTTAAAAGATCAAAAATAAGGGAAGGTTATTCCTTTTTTTAATTGATTTTTTTTTGAGTTAAAATATTTAAAAGAAATTTTCATTGTTAAAAAAACCTTTTATTCCACCCAACTTTTTTTCATGGCATGGAAAAAGAAGCTCAAAATGACTTCTTGAGGTGCCAAAATCAACAATACCAGTAAAACATAGTGAACCCTACATATAGGAAGGCACCATAATAAGTTTGTAGGAAGATAGTCAAGCCTGCAGTTTTGCCATATAGCAATGTTTCTTTTGTCAATTGTGTGATGTAGCCAAAGTGGTGATGAAGATTTAGCAGAATTTGGCTACAAACTAAATATGAAAGTAATATTTTAAAAACATCCTTCTATATTTGTGGCTACGTATATATGTGAAACAATATATAAAAATCTGGCATATTTTTCTTGGTGGAATTTGGACGAGAGTGAACCAGTACCCATCAGAGTACCATGAACAATGGATGATAAATGGTCAGGAACCAGTTTTCTGTTAGTTTCCAGTTCCCTAGCTAACCATGGTTATTACCTTGGTTGCCTTTTTTTTTATTACCTACCTACTAACAATTGGCAAGCAAGTTATCAATAGGTAGGTAGGTAATAAAAAACAGCCCTTAACTATATATAAACCATGTAATTACCTAGTAGTCACTTATTTTCTCACATATCTACCTATACATAGGATTTTACTTCTGACATAAGGAGTTACCAAGGTGAAACCAGATATTAACTGAGTTGAGATTCATCCACAACTGAGTAATAACGGGTATCCAATAGTGGATGGTGCACTGGTGGGTGGGTGCTGGATTACTACTACCTTACCCTAAGGTCAGTTTTGTCATTAAATAATCCTCCAAATAGTGAAATGAAATTTTGTGAAAAATATGAAGTTAACATGTTGAAAATCATCATAACTATCAGAATAGGCTACATTCTGAATAATTTCACTATTCATATCACAATATTGTAGTAGATGGTGGAAAAAAAAAATTACAAATTCAAATTAAAAAAGAATTCATTTTTTGAAAAAAAAATAATTATTCGTTTTGTCAATGTGGAAGCTGACCCTAGGCTATGTTAGTTATGGCCCAGAATTTGTCGGTATCAACTATCAACACTAGCTTTTTTCATTACATGTTAAGTATCAAGCAACCTGTAGCTGTTTGTACAGGGGTTCAATGTTCTTAACATTAATTCATTGATTAGGGTTTTTCCAGTGAATCCCTTATGGTGCATTCACACTTGATGTTGACTCAGTGTTAATTGAAAATCTAGGGGGCATCCTAGGTGGCACCCAATGCTAAATGGGTGTTAGCTTCATGTTAAGGGAATGTTAACTTAACATAAGATGCTCATGGTAATTAGGTGTAAATCCTAAATGACTAGCATGGTGTTAGGGGACTCAATACCCAACACCAAGTGTGAATGCACCTTTAGCTTGCCAAGAGAAAGCACAAGTGTTGTGCATGTTTATGGTTTAGTATATGTAAGTGACATAATGCAATTCATTTACACTTTTGTGTATTGTGTACGTGAAAGTGTATAAAGCTTGCTTGCATCTATATAAGTGTAAGTTTAAAACTATGTAAGTTCATATTAAGGTGTGAAGAATTGTGTAAGTGTAAACCATGTTTACATGGTTTTACATAATCAAGTAACTTTTAACTTTTAAGGAAGGGGATGCTCAAATTTTAGATTTTTTTCTTAATGATGGTCCATCTTTAAACAAAAATTTTAAAAAAGATTTGGGACTCAACACAACTAATTGAACTAATTAGTATAAATCACAATAAGTATTCAAGCCTTTTTTTTTTTTTTCCCCGGTAAAAGCTTAGGTCAAAAATGGTTTGTGATGACAAATAATTTTTGAAATAAAAAAATAAACAACATTGGTTTGAACTTTGGACCTTTAAACTTGCATAAGCTACAATCATTTCTCAAAGGGTGAGTTAAAAAATACAATTAACTTTGATTGGCCAATGCTACAAGTTTATGGTCAAGTCCATTTTTCAACATGAAGTATTTGGTAAGTGTTGGGCTTTAATTAACTTAACTTAGTTTTGGTTAATCTTAAATAGGCTAACTAAAAATGTTTTGAGGTTAACCTTAAGTCTAAGGGGGTAGGTTAAGGCATGTGACCTCATCCCAATAAGACTTGGGGTTGGGTGACCTGGTTAGAATAAAGGGGGAAATAGGTTGCCTGAATTAGTGTGGAAGTTGGTGGGCTAGATTAGGATAAGGTTGGGTTATTTTATCCTTGTTTGAAACTAGCTAAACCTGCTAGATAAAGAGGTATGGACAAGGGGATGCTTCCCAACAACTTTTAGCAATTAGGGTTAGGGTAGAACAATAATAATGGTGTTTCCATGGAACTAAAAGGAAGAATTGTTGACCTACTTTTCTTCTTCCTAAATGATGAATGGGAGCTTGAAGGGGTGTGAGGAGAAAGGAGTGATGATGATGGTTGTAACAATGAAATGGGATATTGGCACATCATGAGAGGGCGAGGTAGGTGAAGGGGTGAAAAGGCTACAACATCATGAAGGAGCAAGCTTTTCAAAGGTAGTCAAATCAATAATCACCTTAGAGAATGAAAGCAAGATCATAAGTAAAGGTGTTGGTAGCTGTTCAAGTGGGGGAGCTTCATGAACATGGTGACTAAAGGCGAATGAGGAAAAGTCAAGGGTTGATGTAAGAAGAAAGGAGTAAAAAGGAGGAAAGAACTAGAATGTTGGTTGTGAGACTTAGGAACAAAGGTAAAGGTTTACCCTCTTATGTAACAAGAGCAAAAAGAACTAAAACTTAGGTTGTCCAACAGAGATAGAATGAAAAGAAAATTGTTTTGGGGTGTGGTAGAAAGTTCAAAAAGTATAAGTAGTTGGGAGGTAGGATTGTAGTGGAGGAAAATAATGTAAATACAATTTTAAGGTTTAATAAAGAGAAAGGAGACGAGGATTAAACCAAATTTGCATTGTAACCACTTCTTGGAGGCGTAACACTTTTTTTTTATAGAAAAGATTTGTTGTAATTCTAGTTTAATGGTGTTTGCATGAGACTAATTTAGTTTAAGGTTGTAGTTGATTAAATGCGGGGAGAAGGGAGTGGTAGAAAAAGGTCAGATAATTGTTTGCAATAGACAAGAAAAAATGATATAACCAAGAAAGCAAGGAAAGAAATTTGTTAAAAGGAAAGGTAGGATAGCTATCTACAATAGATAAGGAGAAAAAATATAACCAAGAAAGCAAGGAAAAAAAATTGTTAGAAGAAAAAATAAGATAACTATCTGCAATAAACAAGAGAAAATTAACCATGAAAACGAGAAAAAAATAATTGTTTGCAACATACAAGAAAAAAAGATATAACAAAAAAAAAAGCAAGGAATAAAAGAATGGAAGTTGGGTAATAAGTTGCAACTCCCCCCTTATATGATCTCCAGATCTCCAAAGGGGGAAGGGGGAGTGACCTAGGTCAAGATGTTAAAGATGCGCTAAAATTATGCTTAACAATACCCCAAACTCTATGTGTGTATGACCATGAATCCCCATAGCTCACAATTTGAGCTCATAATTGACAGTTGTGAGAATCTTGATGACCTAAATAGCTATTAGGTCACAAGTTATAAGCAAGACACCCAACCTTCATTTTTAATAGTGCCCTATTACTAGCAGGTATAGGTATTGTCATCAGCTCTCATTGGCCTTATTTTTCCATAATTATATTGCTTATTGGATGAAAATATCATAATTGCTCTCTTCATGGATGAAAATAAGATTCATTTTGCATCCATTCAAATATTTCATTAATGACAAAAGTGACGATAGACAAGTACAGAATCAAAAATGCATAGAACCAAGAAAACGAACAACTGACATGTTGTCCGATTAACTTGGCATGGCAGGTCATCTCGATTCTCACCACAGTCAGTTCTGCCTTGTAACGGGGTTGAGGCCACTGGTTATAGGTAATAGCCTTGACCCTCCCACGCCTCAACTGGGTTTAGGGTTTAGGGTTTTCTTGGTAACCATTGGCCTCCCTCCTTTCACCTAGTCCATAACTTATTTGCACTGGTTACAGGAAAAAGCCTTGACCCTCCCATGCCTTGGCTAGGATTTAGGGTTTAGGGTTTTCTTGGTAACCATTGGCCTCCCTCCCCTTACCTAGTCCATAACTTGTTTGCTCTGGTTACAGGAAATAGCCTTGACCCTCCCATGCCTCGGCTAGGATTTAGGGTTTTCTTGGTAACCATTGGCCGCACCATTGGCGTCCTTCGGTTACCTAGTCCATAACTTATTTGCAGTTTGGTACTACATAGGTCTCTTGAAAATGGGTGTCAAGCATTCGCTTTGTACATAGTCCTCTTGCATTGGAAACCGAGGTGGAACAATTTGTAGGTGAGGACAATTCACAATCCTCACAATCTGAGTACGGTTGGATATAGTTTCAGCCCTAACATATGAACTGAAAACAAGGAAGGTGATGGTTCATTTTCACTTCAGCACAACAAGCAATTTTTCTAAGGCATGATGAGTTTGGTGAGTCTTGAGTAGCCAAATTTGGCTAAATTATTTTTGTGAATGATTGCCATTTTGGCTACACTACAAAATTCTTAAAATAAACCCTGATTCTGGCATTGTGGCCAGCTAATTTTTGAAAATATATGGTATTTACTGAAAATAATTTAATTATTGCTAGAATGGTAAAGGGTGGTGGTACTATGGTAGTAACTCTGGATTCCCAAACAGAGGATAGTCCACACATAAGTATTTTACAAAAAAAATTGCAAGGTAATTTGAGGGTCAGAGGACCAAATATTTTTTGGTTGAGCCCATTGTAGTATACACGTAAGTACTCAGACAACAGGCTATAAAGTTAAGCTCTGTTTCCAATGTTTGCACTCAAAAGCCCAGTTTCCCAATCCTGTACTTGGATCCACTGAAAATAATGAGCCTTTTGGGAATCTGAAGTGGGTTCTTGCAGGGAACAAATTTCAACATCTATTTCACCCACTAAAAAACATAGAAAATAATTTTTTAAAAATAAAATAAATACTTTGTGGTTCAAAATCCCCATTAAAAATATTAGTACTTACATTTTTCCATTGTGGATTGTTATTTTTAAATTTTAGAAGTCTTTTTTCTCAGGTTTTCTTAAATCTGTGTTTGCAATGGAGCTATTTGTAATGGAGCTATTAGCAAAGCTTCAACAAAGATTTCAGCCCATTTGATAAACTAATATACCAAATGACCAATCTCATTGTAGCGGAGCAAAAATCGCCAAAATAATTCTCAACCTTATGAATTTTTCCAACACATTACTTGTAGTTGGTTGGCTGAGGTTTTTGTTGGATAAAATTTTCTGCTTATTTTCTCATGGGCTTTTAAATTCAACCCTTGAACCAGCAGTCTGAAATTGAGCCCCATGATAAATAAAAAAAACATGAATGGTTTATCATGGACTCAATAAACCCTAAACCCATAAGGTTTATGGGTTTAACCGTGCTGAATAAATCTCAATCTTGGTTCTTAAAACCTTGTTGTTCTTGAGTTATTGGAGTTGAAGAATGGGGTTTTTCACAGTGGCATTCAACATTACTGTAAGTATTTTACTCGACCTTGTGACCAATTTATTTATTTATTTATTTATTTATTTATTTTCACTATTTTACAATGCAACTCACAAGCTTTTTCTGTATTGAAATCATTCTGGCTGAAGATTGCGATATCAGTACATGAGAACTATGATAGTGACCAAATCCCAAATATTCGGCTCTGATATTCATGACCCAATCTCAGTGCACTTTGGGTACATGAGCAAAATGCCCTGCAACAATCAGAGTATGTTAAGGAGCCTATGTTATGGCCTCCACTCACACTATAATACACAGCACTTGTAAGGTACAAGTTAGAAAAACAAGCTTGTGATGAAGGTGAATTGGTATTGATGCCGCTTTGAAAGAGAAATGCTATATGATCTATTTGGACGTGTTCATAGTGTGAATGTTTTTTTGGGATGATGGGCCAATCAAAGAAGCCCATCACCAAAATTTCTTGAAAAATTCTCAATTTGAATGCAACCCCCACAACTAAATAACAATGGGTAGGATGGTAGTGAGCTACACCAATATGCTTCTAAAGGCATTGGACCAAGAGTAAGAATTTTTTTTTGAAGTGTGAATCCTTTTGACCAAAAGCCATAAAATTGGCACTGATGTGTCTTAAGTCTTACCTCAACTAATAAAATCTTGTCATATTTTTAGAGGAAATTTTTGAATGTGGGATTTATTGTGAGAAAAAATAGACAATTTTTGAGACATTCTTATTGTACAACATATTTGAGCATGAGTCCAATTGTAGGGTTTTCAGTTGCTTCAAATTGGGCATATGTTAAGTGGGTTTTCTGTCAAGTATTTGAAGTCACCCTTGGCTTCTTTAACTTCATTTGAGAGAGCCTTCTTTTATCAATAAAAAATAAAATAAAGATACTTAGTGGTGAGGGAGAAATGTAGACCCAAGTGTAGACCCAAGTGTAGGAAAAAGAAATATTATAAACATGTCTTTAAAAAAATGCCAAAAATTTGCTGACAAATTACACAAGGGAGCAGCCAGGCAAAGCTATCCAAACTCAAAACACAACTCCAACCAGATTTACCTGGGCAACAGTGAGAGGCCCAGCAAGAGCAAATTTGGTATCCAAGGGGTGGGGGGGCCCCCTTCTGCTACCTCTCAGGTCATGATGGGAGGAGAGGTCCTGGAAGCCCTGCAAGAATCCCCAAGAGAAAAGACACACTTCAAAGCTAAAAGTATAAAGATGTCCTTGTAAGTATCTCCCAGTTAAGTACTGAACAAAGTCATACTATCTAGTGGTTTCAGAGAAGTGCTGCAAATAAGTACTCAAGGAAAGACAAAATAAAATAAAATGAAGTGCAACACAAACAATGCATTAAGTTTAGTCCATAAAAAATGGGCCCAGGTTTTTTTTTTCTATTTCATTTTATTTTTAATTATTATTTTTAATAAAAAAATTAGGCCCCATTCCAATTTTTTGATGTAGCAACAACATTGGTGGGTTTTCACAAGAGGAATTAGCCAAATTTGGCTACAGTTCAGACTGGAAAGTAGAAAAACTTTAGAGTCCTGCTATATTTGGGTGACTTGCTCCAACATATTCTCTAAATCTGAAGATTTCAATTATTAGAAAAATCCTTGAAAACTGCCAAATTTGGCACATTTATAATTTTTTTTGTCACAAAAAACTTTGTATGAATCTTGAAAGTGACGAGAATTTGCAAAAAAGAAATAACCAACTGATTGAGCCTTTTTTTTTCTTTTTTCTTTTTCCAAATTTTAGATTTGACGAATTTGGAATTTTTTTGCTGGAGGAAGCACATTTTACAGTTAAAGAAACATGTTTATTCCCAAAAAAAAAAAAAAACCCCCACAAAATAGAAAAAACTTGCCTCCAAAAAACAATAATCACTGATTGGGCATTGTTCAACATTGATAAGCTTTCTCAACCCTTGGTTCTATGCTTCATGTAACCACTTGAATATTTGTAAATATATGCTTCCCAAAAAATATTATTTAAAAAAAAAGTGCTATATATATATATATATATATATATATATATATATATATATTCCAAATATTTTGTAGAACCACTAATATCACAGACTTAAATGAAAATTAAATAAATTTTTAATCAAAAAATTGAATAAAATTTCATTTCTGGGATCCAGGAGGCTCAATTGGGTAGGATACCCAGTTTTTCAAAGAACAAAATTTTGTGAAAGGAAATAAAGAATCTCTTTGGAATATTCAAGCTTTGGACATGGAATCCTCGGTCGGAATTAACCAATTGTTCGACAAACATGTGTTGAAGCTGCCCTTGTAAAGGGTAATGAAGACACTGAACCCGGGCAGTGAGAATAGTAGTCAGAGGATGAAGTCCGGAACATTCTATTCTATGCGTTGAAGAAGAAGAAGAAAAGAAGGAGACCGACACACTTATTGCAACAACAACGGTCACTTTGTGGGCCAACTTCGGAGAGTGTATGAATAAATAAATAAACTCTTTGTTAAGTGAAATTTTGCAGTCACAATAATGTTTTTTTTTTTTTTGGCGAATTTTTAGGACTTGGCAAAAAAAAAAAAAAAACCCAGAGAAAAAAATACAATACATTTTTTTGAAAAAAATGTGCCAAATTTGCCAAATTTTTTAAAAATGTTTTTTAAATTTGTAATATTTTTAAAAAATATACTAAATATGTT
>Ga0116227_10002328_pt1 | contig 43317 bp, 30 predicted proteins | sample S1TSphgellanicum_FD_89693 | JGI IMG/M metagenome (GOLD analysis project Ga0116227, IMG submission 89693) | Host-associated microbial communities from peat moss isolated from Minnesota, USA - S1T2_Fb - Sphagnum magellanicum MG | ecosystem: Host-associated > Plants > Peat moss > Unclassified... | reverse complement strand
TGTCGGACTTGATCTCGTCGATCTCGTCGCGCTCTCAGGCGGTCATACAATCGGACAAGGTCACTGCTCAAGCATTTCGAACCGTATCTTCCCAGTGGTGGATAGCCACTACAAGAAAGGATATGGCCAAGACCTTCTTGCCCAGTGCACAGACAACGGCACACTTAAGGCGCCAGCAATCGACGCCAACGTACAGTTCTTCAACGACCCAGTGACATCCCTGACATTTGACAACCAATACTTCAAGAACCTACAAGTGGGTCTGGGACTTTTCACTTCAGACGAGAGCCTGCTCACGGACTCACGCACCCAAAGGCTGGTGAAACTGTTCGCTGAGGACCAAGACAAATTCTTCAAGCAGTTCGGGGTCTCGTTCCGGAAGATGGGCAAGATCAACGTTCTTACAGGGACGCAAGGACAAGTGCGCAAGCAGTGCTGGGTAAGGAACTCTCACAACTCGGATCCCGCTTTGGATCCCATCTCCACCAACTTCATCAACATTAATTAGATCATTAATTCAATTCTGCATGAGATTCTTCAGGATTAGGTGTTCATCCGTCTTCTAATTTTGTTCTTTCTTCTACAGTTACTCTCCAGGAAGATTAATTGAACTCATTTTTTGGGGAAGAAGTTCCTCCCTCTCTCTCTCTATCTCTCCCTCAGTCACATTAGATCATCATGTCTTTAGATTATAAACTAGATTATTAGAAAACTCGTTAAAACTAGATTACATGAAGACAATGTCTTTAGATTAGGTTAATAAATTAGATTATTGGAATTTAACTTAGATCATTGGAATGCATTTTTCTTGGAACAATAATAAAAAATGGAGCTTGCTAAAAGCAGATTAATTGCATCCATGTATTTGAAGATTCACAGCTGTCCTTGCAAGAACATTATTTTTTGCACTTTTTATAACATGTTGTAAACCATTATAATTTTTTCTAAGAGCATCTCCAAACCCACAGTAGTAAATTGACTTTGTGGCGATATGTGAAATAGGATCTGATTTTGAAACTAATAGTTTTGCTTTGGAATTTTTTTTGAAAATTTTGAAAATCAAAATCTATGAAGATGCAGAACTGAGCTCTGAACCAAACCATAAGTTTAATTGAATTTATAAAATCATCCAACCGGAATTGAAGGTTTTGTCAAACTTAAGAAATAGTTGGAACTGGGGAGAAAAGGTTCTCTTTAAATGGTTTTAACCGTCGGGTTGGTATGTTCATTTCAACATAGCAGTTGGACACTGGTATTAAAGTTTTTTCAGTTTCAACACTGGGTAAGAACATGAATATTGAAATGTTCTTCAAAGACATATCAAGTGGATCTATATAGCAATCTACATGTTTTGATGGTATCTCAAGTCATATGAACATGAATAAATAACAACCTCATATCAACTAATATGAAATATGCATACAGGTATGAATATTCACATCAAGATCTTAAGTGAAAGAAAAACCACCAAGAAATGATGTTTGTCTCCAGCTTACATGTTGGAGGAGTTGTTCCATTGGAGAGTACAGACAATGTGCAACTTCTCTCACTCATGAACAACACCAAACACAAAGCCCTATTTTTCTAAGAGCTTCGCTACATTTGACATATACATACCTAGAATCACAAAAACAGTTTATGCACAATATGACTCGCAAAAGATAAAAAGCTCTCAGCGTGAACAAGTGCAAAAGTTAGATTGGTGAAGGCAAAAATTGAACAAAAGTATGTCCCTATTTTTTTATAAAGTGATATTAGCTGATTTCGATTCTACACACTTTAGTACATACCCTCCAAAACCTTATATACCAGACCAACACTCATTTTAACCACTTACGACAGTTAATTTTGATCTACAAGTACAATACGCCATTAAAGTAGTTTCTCGTTTCTTCCCCCCATATCCATTCAATTGGTTTTATCATTGAATTAATGCCATTACAGAGGAAGGAGTCCAAGGGCTTTACAACCCTTATTCTATGGAGTCTGGACTACAAATCCAGCTATGAAGTAGATGTTCACTACTGTGGATTTTCCATCACAATTAAATTGAAGTAGATGTCAAACTAATGGTCTACTTCCTTTGCAAATTTAGATGAAGTATATGATGTCAAATCAATGACCCACTTCCCAATTGTGGACCTAGACAAAGAAGACGTCAGTTGTTAATTCAACTTCCCATTGCAAAATTTCCTACTATTAAAGAAGGTAGTTTGCCTGCTTTGTTTTGTCATGGTAAGATCTCCCAGATGACAATGCTTCTTGCTGGGATCTTGGTACCATTGGAAAGCCTTTGATGAGTAAAAGTGCACCAAGGCCATTTCATAATATGTAGATCCATGGTGAGGAAGTTATTGAATATTGAAAAAAGGCAAATATAATTTTTAAAGGCAAATTGAGGTATGCCCTGCTACTACTATTGGAAAGCTCAAGTGATGAGTAGGGTTTTATGGGGGTGATTTTGTATATTTTACACCAAAGGTGCAAAAGATATTATTGAACTTTGAATAATTTTTGTCTTTGAAAATTCAATAGATTCAAAAAGTTCAAAATGTAATCAAAAGCTGATTTCAGACTTAGTCTAATGAAGATGTACCATTTTCCGTTTCAAAATTCAATAAAAATTAATTGTCCTGAAGGCCATAGGCCACGCTAGTTTAGAAGATGAAGTAGATGTCAGCTACCCTTTGTAGATCTACATGAAATGGATGTCAAATTAATGGCCAACTTCCAAAATTTACAAATCTAGATAAAGTGGATGTCAAATTAAGGGTATTCTTCCTCACGTTTATGAAGTAGACGTCAAATGAACGATCAACCTACCTTTGCAAATCTAGATGGAATAGATGTGTACTAGTTCACTTTCCAAAATCCAAACGTCAAATTGTGAGGTCTAAACACCACCGTTTGGAATCATGTAAACCTGCCATGCACATGTTCCAACTTCGAAGGTTATAAAGACCCAAAAAATACCCTTTATTTTGACCCCATTTTGTTTCCCTCCCCGACCTTCTTAACCCAAAGTTTGTCCCCAAAGTTCAGGCTTCAGGCTTTAAACCCGAAACCCAAAGTATGTGGGCATTTTTCAACTTTTACGGGTAGTTAGAGCCGGACTACATTGAGAGCCACGAGCGAGACGGAACTTCGTTTGCGAAATTTCACCGGACTTTTGCACACAAAATTCCATGGCGGGTGTCACCCTCTCGCGTACTGCTGCTCTCGTGCCATGTGCTTCACAGCAGCAACACGGAGCGCATCGGAGCGATGCCTCCGAAAATTGTAATAAACTGCGGTTGCGTGCCTTTGAGGGACTGCAGGAGAGTCAGAAGGGGGTTTTTGTGGAGAAGAAGAAGACCATGAGTTTGAACAATGCTGTTGCTGCAGTCCCTCTCAAGCGTGCAGGTGGTGGAGGAGCTCTGTGTGCGCACATGGTAGCTGTTCCTGCTACTGCCACGCGTGGTGCTGATATCGAGTTTAGTTCCGACGTTTTCAAGAAGGAGAAAGTGGGTCTTGCTGGTCGCGATGAGGTAGGTCACGCTGGGCTGGTCGTCTTCGGCTGCTTGAGTACAGGAGATCGCGGATGCAAATTCTGATGGTTCTATAGTGCACATCCTTGTAACATGCTCATTTGTAGTCAATAGGCAAAAACGACAGATTTCAAGAGGTTTTTCTGAGGTTTGTCTTTATATTGTGTATACTAGTCTAGGGTTTCTTGCTGTCTGCAGTTTTCGATGTTGTGAAACTGCGGATTCAATTGTTGATTGCTTCATTTTTCTACAAAGAAAGTAGTCAGAGTTGCAAAGGTTAGGGAAGTCACATGTCTTTCTGATAGGTTTCTAAAATGTGGTTGAAAAGATGCATATCATCCTGGTGTTAAATCCAGAAATGGTGAGGAAAATGGCTGAGAGACCAGAAATTGCTGTGTGGACTGGGGTTTTCCAGTACATTGTGCGTGGTGGGAGGGATCTGTTTCCATTGTTGCCCAAGGCTTTCAAGGGGATCAAGAAGATTGGTGTCATTGGCTGGGGCTCTCAAGTGTGTCTGAGCTCTCTATCTTGTTATGTACAATTGAAGATCCTTCATTTTGTTTTGGTTTCCAGGAATTTGTATTCTTCTGCTGCAGTTTGTTTGTGTTTTGAAGAGTCTGTCTTCAATGCTTGCATGGATTCAGGCATTCCAGGCACTGCCATCTTCTGAGCAAGTTTTGTAAGATTTGATATTGTGTAACAGCACATGAGATTATGTTTTGTTTGAGATGGCAGGGACCTGCACAAGCACAAAATCTTCGTGATTCCCTGCAGCAATTAACTTGGACCTTTCTGTTAAGGTGAATTCTCTCTCACTTAGGTTTGTCTCTTTCAACTCCTGATTTACCAGGCCCAAAGTTGTCAATCTTTTAATGTCACAGTGGTTTTGAAACCTCCCATATGTGGGAAAAATGTTCAGGGATGAACTTGCATGTACTAACTGGGTAGTTCTATGGGAACAGATTGGACTGAGGAGAGGCTCTAAGTCATTGGAGGAAGCACAGGCAGTGGGTTTTACTGAGGAGACTGGGACACTTGGAGAAGTCCTGGAAACTGTAGCTGAGAGTGACCTGGTCTTGCTACTCATATCTGATGCTGCTCAGGTGAGTTACTGGTATTTGTTGTTCTGTATGGCATGTGAAGAGTTTTATCTCCTAGATGCCATAAGTCTTTCCTCACAATATTCTGTTTGCTGATTGTGTGTGTGCATAGGCAGACACTTACAGTGAGATTTTTGCAGCAATGAAGCCCAACTCTGTGTTGGGTTGTCACATGGTTTCCTGCTGGGCCACTTACAGTCAGAAGGGAAGGACTTCCGAAAGGACATCAGTGTCATTGCAGTATGCCCTAAGGGCATAGGACCTTCAGTGAGACGCCTTTATGTCCAAGGCAAAGAAGTTGATGGTGCAGGCATCAATGCCAGTTTTGCTGTGCATCAGGTAAGAGTCTATCAACCACATCTTCAACCAGGTTCAGGTTAGGGTTTTGGATGGTGTATTTTGGCTAATTCCTGAATGTCTGGGGTTTGAGCAGGATGTGGATGGGAGGGCTACTGATGTAGCTCTTGGGTGGTCTGTAGTGTTGGGCTCGCCATTTACCTTTGTCACCCCCTAGAGGATGAGTACAAGAGTGATATATTTGGAGAGCGTGGTAAGTGACCCACTCCACTTGTTGCTGCCTCAGCTCATAAGGGCAATGGTTATAACAGCTATGATTTTAATCAAGTCACTTTTGGTTACAGCTGCTTAGGTACATATGTACTGTGCAGTGTCTGAATATTTCAACACTTCCCAGCAGGGATCCTAATAGTAGTATTTTGGGATGGAAGTCACATTTCACTCAGAATCTTCTTGTGGTGGTCTGTCACTAGGTATTCTTTTGGGGACAGTGCATGGTGTTGTGGAATCGTTGTTCAGGCGCTACACTGAGAATGGAATGGCTGAGGATGCAGCATATAAGAACACTGTGGAGAGCATTACAGGCATCATCTCAAAGACCATCTCCACTAAGGTGACTTCTGCAATGGCCTTTTGAAAAGTTTGGGAAGTGCTTTGTTAATTATGTCAGTGCCATTCATGCAGAGAGTCATGTGCAAGGTGGTCCAATGCTTTAACAAGTGTTTGCTGAGATATTTGCAGGGCATGGTGGCAGTGTACAAATCTCTAAATGATGAAGGAAAGTTTACAGAGATGTGCTTGAGAGCTTCTTTGCAGACCCAGTGCACCATGCCATTGATGTCTGTGCACAGTTGCGTCCCACAGTGCACATTGCTGTCACTGCCATTGCTGATTTTGTGAGAGCTGAACTCTCTGACAGTAGAGACCAGGAGAAAGTGATAAAATATTTTGTACTCGGGGTATATCTATTACCAGGAGGGTTTACTTTAGTTGGGATCTTCATATGTTTGCAGCTAATCACATGTATCAATCACATGTCTGAGACATGGCAGAGTGTGCATCTGATCTAGGGTAGTCATGAGAGTTTGAGCCTGTGTAGATAGGATGAATAAAGGTGTGGACCTGCCCTGATATTCTTGATGCTTGTTGGTGTATCCAAGCAGCAATTTTGAATTTTATTAGGGATGCTGGTGTATATGTCAGTGATTATGGGTCAATGGAGACTGATGATTGATTGGCGGGTGATCCCAAACTATTGAACTCCCATGTAAGCTATGCGAGGTGGATGGTAAATACTTATTCTAGCATTGCAAAACTGGACATGCAGGCAATGAGGTCCTGAATCACCAAGCCCAGCAAGACAATAGTGTGAAGGCATACTCTCTCTCTACTTGAGGAGTTTTTACATGACTGACTTCCTCCTCTCTCACCAATGACTTGCAAACTCATGTTTTCCTGTTTTGGTTTTGTCTGCAGTTCTGTGTACTAGTTCAGTTCAGTTCTGCCTTTCCTTAGTTGTGGGAATGGAGATTTTTTGATTCTTCTGAGAGATATTCTGTTTACAGTTCAGCTTATTAGCAGTCAAACAAATGGTCTGATAAATTGGAAACATCAAAACTTAAGACATGAAGGATGTGAGGATGGTCTGTGATCCTTGAAGTACAGGGTTCATTTACAACAACCTTTTACAGTCTTACAACGTGTGCATTGTATTAGTATCAATCACATCAACTACCACCTCACCCTAGGCCCCTTTATCTTGGACCTGCCCGCACCTTGGGGCTTTACCTTGCATTAAATTGGATTCAGCTGAGAGTTGGTAAAGCTTTGCATAAGGAGTATTTGCCTACAAACTATATATCTTCTGTGTGCTAAGCTGCTGGTCATTTGCAGAGTTTCATCTGTGGTAGCTTGATGATGAAGGTTCACAGCCTTCATTCATATCTCTTAACAACTATCTACATCTCGACTGTCAGTATAATGATCTGGCTGGCCTTACCACTTTGAAACATGAACTCTATATTGGGGCTCAGCACATCCTGCATAAGGTCCATTAAGGACTTGTATTGGGGTACATCCGTTGTTGAACCACAAAGGGTTTGTTTAGAAGAGTATGTTTGTGAATCTTACAGCTTTCCAAGAAGGCACTCAAAACTGAAATGTTGAAAGCTAGTCAATTTCTCAAGAGGCCAGAGAGAGAGCAGAATGGGGATCAAGGCAAAGAGATGTCAAGACTAGTTGCACATACAGTGCTGTCTCTGCCAAAAGAACTACCACTGCAATCAATGATTCAACACAATATCATCCAAATACAGCATATGCTGTTCATAATGCAGACTGATGAGTTGCACATAATGTAGGTTTTGATGCAGAATAACTACACCAGTTCAAACACACCTAGGATAATCAGAGCAAGCTTTCAAAGGAGCATGCTAGCTAGTATTTTGTACTTACAATCTAAGTACACTTTACATACAACACTGCTGGTCCTTGAATTGTGGATCTTGGTATCAAAATTCCACTGTGTTTGCACAATGCACAATACTATTGTGTCTAGACTTTCTCCACTCTATGAGTTCACAGCTCATGAGTTCAAGCTTTTGCCCATTTTATATAATTCAGATGTTGGTTTCATATAGCAAATGCAGTAAGAAACTTTGTTAATTTCTTTCCACAATAAAGTAATACTTAGGATTGTGCAACAATACACATGAATGTAGACAATCAATACATGATTTTTTATTGAAATACTTCCTTTCACCCATCTTGATGCTATTTTAAAAAAATTGTATCCATTTTAAAAATTAAAGTGGAGAGACTCACTTTTTGTGTTTATTTTATCATGAAAACCCAAGCTGGATCATTGATTAGGAGTTTTATGAATTGAACTTTCGACAATTCAATCTAATGTTGCCTGCAGTTCCAGTGAGCACATTGATATTACCCATTGCAATAATGGCATTCCTGAAGTTTGCAGCAAATGTGGGGAAAAAGGAGTTTGCATTTACAAATCCGGAGGTTGAAGGGTCGGATTGCAATTCTTGGTCTGAAGTAAGAAGTCCCTTGTTGGCCCTCAAGTTCAAGTAGTAGAATTGGTCGAATTTGGTGGGTGTGGTGACATCCAAATTCACCGTCTCAGTGCTTCCTGAGGGACACTCTGTCTTCAGCAAGGCTGCAAATATGGGATTCAGTGTTGAGTCTACTGTTGGGGAGAGACGGTTTGCAAATGCACTGCAGTGTGCGACTCCAATGGTGTGAGCACCTGTGCCAAGGGAAGTTATTTCCATTTTTTTTTCCAAATTGGACATGTATGCAAAAAAGTATAAGATACAACTTATTTAAACAAAGTATATAAATATAAATAGGGTGCTTAGAATTGAATTATGATAATATGTTTGAAATAAATTTACAATATTCTTGATGTTAATAAAATCTTCTTTTGATATTCTATTATTTCATAACACACCAAAATACCCCTTTATGTCAAATGTTTCATATGAAGAGTGACTTTCCCTAGCACCTTAGTCCATCATAACATTGTAAAATTCATCTACTTTGGTTGTTGACTAATTAATACAACAACTGGAACCATTGCAGAGCAGCTTGACAAGGTGTGAGTGAACTTCGTGATGCTGGGAAGATTTGCAATCTGCTGCTCAGCATGACAAATTTCCAGCTGCTGTAGATAGATTGCATGCGGTTTATAATTAATATGAGTACATTAGTACCTGATAGAGCGATCATTTGCGCCACAGAAAGACCCACTGCGGCAAAATCCGATGTGAGCGTGGCTACAGTGGAAGTGGGACTAGGGAGATGCACCTCTGAGGCTAATGAAACGAGCCCATCCCTGCGGCCTGTTGGCACCTTCCATGTGATTGTACCTCCAGAGGTCTGCAGCAGTATCCTCGACATTGCCCAGTAGAGATTAATTCTTAGTCAATTTGATTAGTAATTTAGTGGTACTGGTGTTTCTAGCTGCTGACAGGCTTATATTGACGTGCAGAAATTTTTCCCATTTGACCAAATGCAGACAACATCGAATAGCAAGATCAGATCTGTCCAGGACTACTATAAGTAAGTCTAGATTTCGATCTGTACAATCTTCCCATTAGGCTTTTGTGATCATAGAAGCTTTCCATTATGTCCAGCTACCTCATGTGTTCACAGTCATCTCATAGCTCTACTGATCAAGCATTGACCAATTGGCGAGAGAGGTGTTAATCAAAACTGTGGCTAGAGCTGTCAAAATTACATCTTTCCTTACACAAATACTTTTGCAGATGGATCGTGAAATTGTCGACTAGAATCGAAATGTTGTGTTAAGGACTCTGGTGAGAGGGTTACTCACAATTTCCACACTAATTTGAGCGGCTAAGGCCAGGATGTCGGCGCATGAGACGATTCCAGGGCAGGCTTTCTCCACAGCGGCTTTTGCAGAGTCTATAACCTCGAAACCATGAATAGTCAAGTTGGGTATGGCATCCTTCTCGGATGGAGAGTCGATGAGAACTGACCCGTCGCAGCCCTGCACAAAATCATTCCAGGTATATCATATTAGACATCGACTGCAACTAGCTGGTTCCAGCTTGACTTCGTATTTAATGTCTAGAACTGATTCTCATGCAGGTACTCATGTTTCACAAAAAAACGTTTTTCCCATTCCCTGTAGAGTAAAGAGCGGAGACCTATGACGAATTGAAGTTGAATTAACAAAACATAGGAAAACCTCTCCAAGGGAATCATGGTAGTCGGGACCAATATTTCAATGTTTTACTCTAATTTTTCAGTTGTCAAATAGAGGGATCATTGTAGTTTCTCATTGTTGACAAACCAATTCATCTTTGCATGGGGAAATTCAAGTTCTTCTTGGCGGTCCCACAGGGAATCCTAAAAAAGTTGTGAATTTCGAGCTCCTACGTTAACGAAACAGTCGTGGAAGTGCATTCTCAGAAGACCTGGCGCATTGGTCTCGTTTTGGAAGATTGCCTTCGTAACAGCAGCTGCAACCAAACTCTCCGCCTCTGGGCACCCGTGACTCACGTAAAAGTTATCCACCAACTGAGCTTCCACAGCAGAGGTGACGATGTTCATCGTCACCACCACCAGCAAGAGGGTCACTGGGATCAAAATCGTCGTCGAGACTTGATCAATCTCCGTCATCGACTTGGGAACTCAGCTGTCTTCTAAAGGACCTCTCTGACTGTATTGAAATCACAGAGGAATATAGTCTGCAAGTGTGATGTGCTTCCAGCTAGCAAACGATAGAAACGCCTCAGGAATTCACAGCTAGCTGCACATGAGCCACAATACATTCCGTGATCAAACGCTTCTCTCTGAGTTTCACTCTGTCTGTAAACCTCACAAGAGACCAGTGCTTCAGTAGTCTTTGACCAAGGTTCCGGCGAAACTCTTAGCAGTTACGACGACTGTGATTAGCTCGAATGTCTTTAGCGATCGGCAGTTAATCTGGTGCTTAATTTTTCTTTTTCTCTAGCTCTTTATACTCGAGATGCAGGAGCGATCTAGATTATTAAAAATATTAAACGACTTTGGACAAAAGCTGTAGTAGTACTGTTACAGCTTCTGCAACGGCAATAACGCAGCTGATTCAGCGAGCTCGTCATGCACTTCAAAATAATTGAATTGGAATACGGATCAGATGCGTTTCGTAGTACCCCAAAGTCAAAGCCGATGATGCAATCACTCCACTAGCGTGCGTATTATACTTTCATAGCGTCGACGTCGCCGATGCTGCTGCAAGCTGTTGCTTTTCCCATGGGAAGTGCTTTTGAAGTACTGTCTTTTGAATTGATTCCTGTGCTCGATGAGCTGTAAGGATGACCCGAAGTTGACATTGTCCTCGAATGAATTGTAGCTCGCTCTATGGATTCCTTCCAAGTCTTACAAATTGCAGAGATCGGGAGAGAAGAGAAAAGACTGCAACCCACGGGGAAGCAAGCCCACGTCTTGACTGCTAGAGTCGCTTCTTCTTCCACGTAGCCCAAAAAGTCTAGGGTAAAGCCCTAGGGATGGGGTAGAACAAAAGTTAGGGCCTAGGACTAGGTGGTGAGTCTGGCCCTTGCCAGCAAGAATGCTTTTAAAATGTATTTAGACTACCATTCTCAGGCGTAAGAACTCGGCTACAATCTTCCAGGATCTTACAAAACGGAAGTTCTTAAATATCCCCAAATTTAATTTGTTATAGAGTTTCATACTATATAATCTTCAATGTTGAGCAGAGTGTAATATATATATATATATATATATATATATATATATGGAACTGAACGATGGGCCCAACTTGGTTCTTGGATTTGAAAGAATGTACCAAAATCAAAATTGTAATGTTTATAAATGTGAAGAATCATGCTGAAACCAAGACTCTCTTATAAAAGGAAAAACTAATATCATTGCTTTTGACATCTATCTCTTAAGAGAGGGAGGGATCTTTTGCATATCACAAGTAACCATAACACCCTCTCTCTTAAAAAGTGCCTGTGTAACATGTAAGATCACTCTCACTTTTAAGCAGTTATAAGTGTAAATCTGTCCTCCCACTCTTTAGAGTAGGAGTGTTTTAAAGTAGGTGTAAGATCTCTCTCTCTTAAGGAGAAAATGCAAGATTTTAAAAAAATAAAATAAAACTTAGGAGAGATATTGAGGGGATATAAGGTACCTTATATTTCTTGGAGTGTTTTATGGTAATGAAAGGATGCTTCCTATGGTTCTTTACTTGAGAAGGACCCAGTGAGAGCCTCGGAGGGCATTCCCCAAGCAGTTTCTTCTCACATTAAGGTTTCAGTTGCCAAATATGTCAAGAAACATGCTGTGTAGCCCTAATCCTAGAAAATTCTGTATTAGCCGGCGGTACTAAGTACTTAGTTGGTAGAATGATGTATGTCAATCCACAGACACACCACATGGCACCCTAGGTATCCAACCAGCATGTTTCTTACACCAGAGCAATGGTTTTTTTTGTGGCAAATTTTCACCATTTCGAGAAAAAGATTATTCTGTCACAAATTCCATGATTTTAAAGAAAATCCAAAAAAAAAAATTCAAAAAAATTGCCCCAATTGGCTACAATATGAAAGGATGCTCAAGATTTTCTACTTTCATATTTTGAAAATATTTCCAAATTTTGCTAAATATACTTATGGATGATTGCCACTTGAGCAACATCACAATTTTCATTAAAAAAACACTGCAGCAGTGTCTTAAAAAAAACAGTATTTTCCATGTCTTTTACATTTTTCAAATACATCGTACTCTGTTTCTGGTGACATTGCGACTGGAGACTAGTAGAACCATACTAGATTTCTGAAGGGATGCACGATTCAGGGGGTAAATCAGATTGATCTGCTGCTGCATCTTGCAAGCCTGCATTTCATGTGGTTAGAAAGTTGAAATTTTAGGTATATATATTCAATCCAGTTTAACAGACTAATTTACTACTAGCTTCTAGAATGGCAAATTTCGTATTAAAACACTCATGTCATGATTCGAAATCTCCTAAAATCTATTCAGGAACTGAATCGACCACTGCTATGCACATTGAATGAAAGGATGTGCAGCAGTCTCCTTGAATAGTAAGAAGTCTACTATCTGCTCCAGTTATATCAAGTAGCATACGTCCATTAGTACGCGCGACTATCATCCCGTGGCTTGGTGTTGATCATGATCTAGCAGTCCGAAATGGCGATAATGCAGTACTAGATGATTCCTGCGTATATTATGGTTATGATTAGCTTGCGTGCTGTTATTAGACCCATTATCGAGATTTGATCAAAAGTTAAGAGCACTGATCTAGTCCGACGCGACCTTCTATCTGCACACTTAACCTCGAGCTCTAATTATTCGCATAGACATTAGAGAAGAGAGATCTTGGAAGCTTCGATGCTGACTTAGACGTGAACTAGTACTCGCATCATGAGAGTCAAGACCGACTCGCAACGATTTCCAAGAGACAGCTATCGCCGATCGTCAAGGCTTTAAACCAATCAAGAAATTTATATTTCTTATGTAGTCTTCTTCCAGCTTCATATATGCAACTTGCAGATCTGGGCATATTTACTCGGGGAGGTTATTCTTGGCGAGGTTATTCTTTGTATATTTTCTCAAGCGTGTGAGATAAAGGGATTGTTTTTTTAACGCTAGGAAGTAATAGAATACTAAAAAATATTTGAAGTATATTTTCATAATCCTATTTATATTGAAGTGAATGATAATTTTATTTTTCTTTCATTAAGTTGCACTAGTGATTTTTTTTTTCAATTTCATGCTGTTGCCGTACTAGTGATCATCCACAAGGAGATTTAGCCATGTTTGGCTGTAGAACAGCTATGAAAGTAGAAATTTGTTAAAATCCTACTTGCTGGAACAATGGGTAGAAACGTGCCGAAATATTAGTTTTTTCAACAAAAAAAAGACAATGACGAAAATTCTCCCCAAAAAAAAAGCAAGCTGAGTTGCACCTTATATTTTGTTGCACGTAATTTGGAAAAAAGTGGAAGTAACAAGTAACCTCCCCTGGCATACGCAGCAGCCATAGCTAGCGACTAAGATAGTACTCAGCTGACTTTCAAGTAGATCTCAAATTTGGTAAATTGAAAAGCAATTTCTGCGCTCACTCGACTCTTCTTCCAAAGTTCTGCTTTAGGACTTTTCATGATCTTGGGGGAAGACTTTCAATGATTTTAACAGCTTGTTTGTATATCTTTGTTTAGTACGGCATGAACTTCCAGCTGCACTTGTCGACCCTAGTAGCTAGTGATCAATCGGATGCTGTTTACCGGCTCCATTAGACAATAGAAAAAAACTGAGTCTCTTTTCAGCTGGCACAGAACTTCATTGCAATTTAACATTTCTGCAATTTGTGTATCGATCGTGCTGATCACCGGGTAACAAATTGGATTTTGCTAAAATTGGGTGCAGAGGAAAAAAAAAACTCGTTTGCCGTGGTATATAAGCTAGGCTTGACTTCTGAAAGATTCGAAGTTTTAAACTTCGACGTTCTTACTTCAGGAGGAACACAAACTGCTTTTGCAATTATCTGAAGATTTGACGAGTGGCTGTAACCTGGAAGCTTCAAATTAATTTGACTTCTAAAACCCATCTATGATCTGTAGACAAGTTTTCGAGGAATGAAGGTAGGTTCAAAGGGATCATCTGGCCTCCATAGGTTATATTCTTCCACGGTACCTTCACTACTATCCTACTGAAGACCCTTGAAGACTAGTTTCTGAGATTGCCCAAGTAAGCAAGCTCACAGCAATACTAGATTTCAGTTCCGAGAGAATAGTCTAGTGCAATAGGATGAGTTGATTTTCCTCGAGTATGTTATGCCCTAGATAATCCACTCCTGGCTGCTAAGCTGATAAACTGAGTCCAAACCCTGAGTCGTCCAAACTGGAGAAGATGACAACTGAATGTAACCTGGCATGTTCTGACACCAGGATCCAAGGGTCAGAGCTTTCCCAAAATAGCTAGAGTGAAAATATGAGTCGAGAGTCGTCGACCGTGATCGGCTGGCTACCATTGCTCTGTCGGTTTGCTTTCGTCATCTTTTTACAAATCGGATATGAACAAATGACTTTCGAATAGCTCCACTTGCTTCTAGCAGCGACAAAAGCTTGGACTTTTAAGTAGACCCCCAGTTCAACAATTTCTGTTGTTTCTCTGGAGCTCTAGGGATTTCTTGTGCATCTCAGGGATCGGGGGAATTCGATCCGCAAGAACAAAATTCATGCTATCTGGGAAGATCTGATCTGCACATGATTAGGGAGTTAAATGCTGATGATGATGCCTCAAGTACTGACGCACTTCCTCTGAATCCATGGCAATCTTTACGCAGATTACGGTGCAAAGGACATAGGCCATGCCAGTGACTGCCCTTCCCAGATTAGGGTTTAGGGTTGTCAACCGTACCCATCTGCCAAGTGGTAGGCTTGGCCGATGGCCGCAGTTGAGAACCCTAAACCCTAAGTTGAGAACCCTAAGAACCTAGGGGTAGGATCTCAACTTAGGGTCAAGGGGTTGGTTGCCCCTCGCTAGGGATCCCTTCACCAAACATGATCTCAGGAATTGGTTTTCCACGACCTTCATTGGTCCTCCCCCCTCTAGTCTCAGTGACATCTTTCGTGGAATGGCATCTTCCGTGATCATTAAGAGTGCCATAAAAAAGAATTGACTGTTTTTGATTTGTCAATCATAATGATTGGCCCAAAAGGTCAAATTTAAATAGTCTCACACTTTACACTGTTCAATTGTTCATGTTTGGGTAAGGGTCAAAGGGGGAATAGTAAATATTATACTAATTTAGCCCATTGGTGATTTTACTCTAGTGCAATGGAGATGTTCTGCATTGCAATCTAATAAATAGTGGTATATTGAAAGAACAAAAGACATACACAATAAAAGGATCCAAGGTTTAAAAACATATTCAGGGTCCACTTCTTGTTATTTTTCATATCAAGTTTTGTTGCTTGCAGCCCCCACTCACATGATGTTTTACTTATAAGAATGCACAATATAGCCTGTCCTAATTATATGAGATTTGACATGCCTTATTTTAACCTGATGCCAGTGAGGATAGCTAACAAATACTCTAAGAGCATTCACCATATAATTTATTCGAGTTACAATTCACATCATGAATAATACCTGTAGGTCATTAAGTTGAGACTAACTAGATTGAACAGGGAGAAAAACTTAGATTTTTTTTACAATCTTGATGCTTAGCATCTATGTAACTTATAATTGAAGATCATGCTTTCTGAATGCTTAGTATATATATAACTTATAGCTGGACAGAGCCTTGATAGGTAGGACATGTGTCCAAGCTCATTTGTTTTACATCATTTCACCTACTAACTCATAACATGTTTAGATGAACCAGCACAGACACTAGTTCCATGTTAAATTCTTAACTTTTTGGTTGCTTCTAAATGTCAGGCTGCGTTAAGATTCAATCAGGCTCTCAAGTTAACATTTCCTGAGTTTAACATAGCCAAGTTTAAAGGTAATGTAGTGGACAGAGTGAACCAGCACCCACAAGCGCATCATGAAGATGGATGGTATCTGCATGGTATTTTTCTCCAATTTTGTGGTAGGTGAACTTGCTATGGTCTACAAGAGGAATGAGGCCAAATGTGACTAGCCGTCAGAGAGGAAAGTACAAATTTTTTTTGGAATCCTGCTTTGTTTTAGCAATCTCCAGAAGCCAATTTTGTCTAAATATGGCAAACTGAGACTTGTTTTGTCAAAATGCCCTGACATTGGTGGACTTTTCCCCAAAAAGTCCTTTGGTTCCTGTGCATTACATTTTATTTTGTTGCCAGGATGCCAATTTTGGCCCACAGAGAAAAACACCGGGTAGGTGGACAAGAACTAAAACTTCCTTATATTAATGGATCTCAATATTTATCTGTATGAACCATCCACAGGTATCTATCTACCTTCTAGTCTTTAAGTGCCCTACTTATATATACATAGTAATCACTTAAATTCACTACTTATTTGCTTATAATACTTACCCACTTACATAGGTAGGTGCAAGTTAAGTTCCACAAGGTGGAAGTAGGAGGATTTCCAATGGATGGTGCACTGATGCTGGGTCACATAATCTCTACACTATAATCTGAATGTTCAGTAGTCTATGGATTATGTTCAACCGAGCACCCATTGGTGCATGATCAATTGGACATCCATTGTGACTTAGTTGTGGATGAACCACAACAAAGTCACCAAGGTTCCACCTTGGTGACCTATCTTGTTTAAACCCTCCTAGTTCCCTCTCACACTACCTAGGTGAATGAGCAAATATTGTAGGTAAGAAGTTAAGATGTAAGTGGTTTCTATGTAAGTAGATATGGCACCTGGTGGCTACTAAGTAACTTGTAGATCTATACATTACATGTATGGTTAGTGCCAATGTTGGGTATCTATTTACTTTATTGATGAAGAATCTGGGGTTGTAGTTCTAAAAATAAATTGGAATTATCTTAATTCTGGTTCCACACATAAATGAAACTAGGAATCCAGTTCCAGATTTAGTTCTTAAGAAAATCAGTTTCGATTATGAAAACTACACCTAACACTAGCTCATTTAATTGGCAATTAACTATTGGTTAACCCTCAGTTCTAATAACTTTACTTTTCAAAAATCTTTATGATTCTAATTTTGACTTCACATATAAAGAGAAGTAGGAATTTATTTTCAATTGTAGTTACACACAAATAGAACCGGAAATCCAATTTTAGGGCTGAATTCTTACAAAAACTAAATCAAGTTCAAAATCCTACTGTGACTCAAAATATGAAGCCGAGTTCCAATTCAAGTTTTACTCAAAAACACGTATTTAATTAACTTAATTTTATTTAATATAATAAAGTTGAAATAAGTTTTGTAGTGAATTTGAGGCAAAACATTATTAACATCTATTTATTAAAAAATATTTATTATTAAATATCATTTGGTGATCCTCAAATCAAAGTTTCTCTTCAAATTTTTTTCCCAAAAGGACTCAATTGTTCATTCTAAAATTAACTAAACAACACAGGTCCACCAACAGTTCCTATTTGCCAAAGAATGTACCAAGTAATCACCAGGGTTTAAACATATTTCTGAGACATCTGACTAGGAATACAACGAAAAAGTCATTAAATTTCGTGTGCACACACCTGGATCCATCGTGCATCAATAGGCCTGAGTACACGCTGGTCCTAGTGTAGGTGGTTCACTCTGGCCACTTAGAACCTTGACCAATTGGGAACTGCCAAAGCAGGTCTTACTAGAACTTTCAAAAGAGACCACCTCAGATAACATACAGGAGGGACTAAAGTCGGAGCTGAAAATTTAGGGCAAGCCATTGAAATTTGAGAGAGCCCTGCACTTGGTATTTCTAAAGTTTTCCATTGTTAGAGTGTGGCCTCAAATGTCAGCTGATCAGGGAGGGGGCAAAAGCGAAGAAACAACAGACAAAAGAGCCGCTGCAGCTGGCATGGAGAAAGTGAACCCAAAACTTTCTAATATAGTCACCTTGTTCCGCAGCTCCAATTGTGGACACAACCCACTAGCTGACTTTGCTGATCACGAAACAACCCATCTGAAGAGATATATTGCACTTCACTATTGCAGCTGGTGCAGCTGCAATGTATTTCTTCGAATCCGCGCAAGCAAACCCCCGGTTCCTACAATAGCTTTGCAGCTGGAAAAACCTTGATTGACTTTTGTTTCAACGAAATGACTAGATTTTCGATCAAGCTTAAAACTGTACAAGTTTTTATTTATTTCTTTGGTACAAATATTTCCACCCCTCGGCCAGCTGCACTAGATCAGCGTGTTGAAAAAAGGGAGTCAACGTTCGTGTGCACCTTTATATTAATCTGGATCCGCGAGTATATAAGAGGGCACGGGCAAACACATATTCACCAAGTCGTACAGTACGAAGTTCTTCTTTTCAAGACTTTCGATTTCGAGGATACTAGTTAAGCTGCACCAATACTAGTGCTTGTACTAGCTCGTACACAGATCTAAAGATCAGAGAACGGATCGACTAGCAATCTGAGTGCAGCAACCTTTTATGTGTGTGCAAACTTCGTTATATATTTTTCCAGTGTCTACAAGACAGTGTTGATTTCATTAGAACCTTTCATACGTCCAGCTAGCTAGTCACGAGTCGGATTCGCAAGACTCTAGCTTATCGTCCCCCAGCAAAGATGGGAAAGATGCAAGCCTCGGGTCACATGCAGGTTAGATCACTTCAAGTGATTCTATCGCTGGTGGTAGCTGTGACGACTCTGATGGTGATCAGCGGAGGACGTTCTGTGGAAGCCCAATTGGTGAACAACTTTTACGCGACTCACGGATGCCCGAACGCCGAGAACCTAATCACATCCGTTGTCACCTCTGCAATCAACTCTAACAAGGCGAACGCTCCCGGGCTCCTCCGAATGCACTTCCACGACTGTTTTGTTCGTGTATGCATGCCGCCGGAAATAAACACTCCTGGCTAGAATTTCTTCTACAGGCATCGCTTAATTTCGCTTTCTCCAACTAGTTTTTTAGCTAAGGAATGTAGTCGGAGAGAATTAAGACGAGAAGTACTAAATTTCATAGTTTCTAGTGCTCACGGGAACATTTTGTTTGTATGCAGGGTTGCGACGGATCGGTGCTCATTGACTCGCCATCGGAAAAGGATGCTATACCCAATCAAACTCTTCACGGGTTCGAAGTCATAGACGCCGCGAAAGCTGCGGTGGAGAAAGCGTGCCCTGGAATTGTGTCATGCGCTGACATCCTGGCCTTAGCTGCCCAAATCAGTGTGAAAATTGTATGTCTTCTCGCATGATCAGAATACTCCAGACGTAAATTACATACAAATCAAGACTTTGGTTCCCAACTGCACGTCCGTTATTGACGTCTTTCTGTTGTTTTTCGAATTCATTTCCATCGTGATCGGCAGAGTCGATATAATATTATAGCAGCTTACGAATTCTAGATCAGGATGATTCCCCAAGGTTATGTCGTACCACTTCGCATGAGTAATTACTAAGTGTTTTGTCATATGTCTAACTACGTCGTCATGCACTGCTGCAGTCCTCTGGAGGAAGGATCACATGGAAGGTACCTACAGGCCGCAGGGATGGACTCGTCTCGTCAGCTGCAGATCCCTTAACCTTCTTGCCTGGTCCCAATTCGAATGTGGCCACGCTCACATCGAAATTTGCTACAGCGGGTCTTTCTGTGCCGCAAATGGTCGCTCTTTCAGGTAATTATCACATCAATGCATGGATCCAGCTGATCACATGATGCCACTGTAACAATCTGCAACTTTAGATTGTGTCGATCATGTCCAACGAACTCTTGCATTGTGTACACTAGGACCTGAAGCTCATACGCACTTAGAGCAGCTCCACCCATGCTCAGTATATGTGTGGCTCTGCATCAGTATATCTCAAATACTCGAGTATATGTTCATGTTCATGCAGGTGCTCACAGCATTGGGGTAGCGCATTGCGGTGCGTTTGCGAACCGTCTGTCGCCAACAGTAGACCCAACACTGAACCCGGCATTCGCAGCGTCGCTAAAAAAGCAGTGTCCGGTGGGGAGCAACAACGCAGTGAACCTAGACGTCACCACACCCACCAGGCTCGACCAGGTGTACTACACCAACTTGAAGGCCAACAAGGGACTTCTGACATCCGACCAAGTGCTGGAAACGGATCCATCCACTTCCGGACTCGTGACTGCCAACTCCAATTTCAACACATTCGCCGCCAACTTCCGGAGTGCCATGCTTGCCATGGGCAACATCAATGTGCTCACCGGCACTGCAGGCCAGATTAGATTGAACTGCCGGAAGTTCAACTAGCAGCTGCCCCCAGGAATTTGATTAAAATTCCCTAGATAATTTGAATTCCAGGGAATTTTAATCAAATCTGCAACTGCAAGTTATGACCAAATTTCCTAGTTGAATTTTAATCAAATCTGCTGTAATACCAGCTAGGGCCCTGATCTACATACACCCAGAAAAATCATGCATCCCAATACTCTTTTCAACCTACGGACGTGCTTTTGAAACTTGGGAGACACCCATCTTCTCTCTCAGAAGGTGACGCCCTACTAAGAGAGTGTGTTCTAATATATATTTTGGGAAATGGTCAAATTCCCCCCATACTATTTCATTAACTTAATTAGGGGTGGTTAGGCTTTAGAATCACCCATGATCCTAATATGTTATTTTCAGCAGAAGCTGGGTGCTAAGCTTCAGTGGAACACCCATGATAGATCTAGCATTGATTTTCCTTGCCTCCTTATTTATCAGGTAAACGTTCAAGGAGACAAGTTTCATAGAATGGGATGTGTGTGTGTGTGAGTGTGTGTTGCACTTGTTACACAATTTAATGCAAACTATTTGTAGTTTGCAGACTATGATTTGTGCACCCATATATAATTGGGGGGTGTGTGTGTATGTGTAACTTTGCATGATTTAATTTATGAAGCCATTTCAGTTTGCAAGACATCGAAATTTATGACTTTGATCTATTGATTACAACTTGCAATTAGTTCATTGACGTCTTTAGATGATTACATCCTCATTTTCTCCTGCAGACCAATACTCATGAACACTTTGGAGGTTATTATTAATATGGATTTCCTGAAATTTTCCGGAAAAAATGTATGTACGCTGAAACAATTAAGAAACCCATGTATGCATGCGCTAAATCAGTGCTTCCCTGGCTGCTGATCTGCCACTCAAACCCTTGCGTTAAAAGTTTCTTAAACCTGTTTTGTTGCCTGGGCATTTGCAAATGGATTTTTTTCTGAAACCCTGAACTTTCAAATCCCAACATCTCTGGAAAGCAGAAACCCACAAAACATTTGATAACCCATTCTTAAGCTCTTGACTTGATTTATATAATAAAAGTGATGATGTATGTCTGTCTGAGGCCTTCACAGCCACTTACAAACCTATCCTTCTCCCTTCCCTAGATTGTATACAAACTCATTCGTCCCTCCCAACCTGGACTTGGCAAAACACTTGGAGTGTATGAACACAGATGTACCCATTTTCCCTGCCTTGTAGCAAAGATAATAATTTATACTCATACCAAAAGAAAATGCAGTTAAACATCCCGGCTTGTTAGCATCATTATTGTGTTTGTGATAACTCTAATCATCAGCCACAAAAGGACTTTTTTTATTCCTTCAATTTGACTATGGCTGCCTCAACAAGAGTCTTCTTCTTCCTTGACAAGGTCTTAAATGAAATATTTAAACTGCTTTGTGCTATGTCACAATTTGCATTCATCTTTAAGTTGCGAGTAATTTGCTTGCTTTATCTCCTGAGCCCAACACTTATCATATATATCTCTTAAATACAAAGCTTTGAACATCATATTATAATATTTCAAGAAATCTTTTTAGAATTTTACTTTTCCACTTCCTTAAACAAACAAAAACATAAGAATCTAAGACATAATATAAAACTTTGGAAATGAGAATCACCCATATGCGTTGTGGATCAAGGCAGAAAGGAATGCAACTCCCTGGTATCAAAGGAGAGAAAGGCAATAAGCTAGCGCCAAACCCAATCCCGGTATCAGGCAGGTTCTTATGATTCATACCCCTTGTTCTCAGAAAAATTGAATGCCCAATTTTGATAAATTAACCATAGTTCTCAAACAATTTGAAAAGTTTAACTGCACAGAAAATCACCAGTTCTTTCTTGAGACCCTGTAGTCCTTTGATGTTTTTGAAATAACAGAAAATAGCTAAGTCCTCTGACTCCGAAATTTTTCAAAAGCCGAAATCAGGGGTTATTACAAAATCAAATACCCACTCAACACTGGTTAAAACCCAAAACCCCTAAATCCTGTTGTGTCTCCCAAGTATGAGGATCTTGATCTAGTGCATTGCACTTTTAGTATAATATACCAGTCTTGGGCAGTAATCAGAAATGCAAACTGATAATCAGTGGTTCCCAGGGTGGTTCCCAAATGCACGCTCTCAAAGATTTGAAAATAGGTTTTTATATATTAAAGCTACAATTCAAAAAAATCTAATAATTAGTCAAATATCTTTCTACATTTAGTACATCAAAAATGTCATTTTATGACTAGCCCTATATGACTATGAGTGAATAAGTGACTAAAAATGGTATAACCAACATGTTCAAATGAATTACAAATGATATTTTTACTCTTTGCAAGCAAGACTTCTAACAATGGATCTAGCACTCATGATGAAAGACCTCGAAATGGATATTGACCTAGTATTCCTCTAAGATGAAAGGATGTGGGATGAAAGGAGGTTCAATGACGTCTTTTACCTAGATGGAGACCTAACAAGAAGGATCAAGCTATCAAAAGCTAAAAAAGACAAAAGAAAATTTGGTTAATGTACATCCTTTTTATTTCTTAGTTATTGTGAATTTCTGTTTTGTTTATTGGGTCCAAATTTTTCACGGTGTACTAAAATCTTGTCACAACATCATCCTTTTCTGTCTTTTTTACATAGGTTTTTTTCATCATGTAAAGACACATTTATGAATGATTATAATAGAATCTAGAATTGTAATGGTTTAAAATTTAGTCCTTTTGAAATTTTTAACAATTTTTGAGTAATTATTTTTTATGAGGATCAAAATATAAGATAAAAAAGGATTGCAATAAAAATTAGGCTGCCCTTTTCATCATGTGTGGTACACCTTAAAAGATTTTACTTTATTATATATTTATGGCACTAGAAAAATGGATGGTGTTACTCTAATGGTCTAATGGTTTTAATTCATGATGACAATGAAAACAAATGTTTGTTTATTTGCCCATGATGGTCTTTTGCAATGGTGAATCTTGACGGGAGGCATGGTTTTGAGAATTCAATGAAGAAGTGGGAGACAAAAACTATTAGAGATGCACCTTGCTCATGAAATAAGTATTTGGGTATTCTTGTTGTAATGTTTGGACATGGCTTAGAACAATCTATGAAAAAATGCTCCAATTTTTAGGTTTTTTGAACTTTTGAACTTCTCCATTGTGCACAAGAGTTCATTAAAATGAGCTATGTAGAAATAGAGGATGAATAATTTGTGTAATATCTAATGGAAATGATGAAATGCATTAGGGAACAAAAAGGCTAGTAGGGTAAAAGCATGGTAAAGTTGACAAAACAAGTGAATGCCTCTAAATTTACCTTGTATCATGCATATAAAACCAAACAAGTAGCAGAAAAATGGGTGAAAATACAATTGTAAACCATCCCACACCTCTATTATTACAAGTATTCACTTCCAAAAACATTAGGACCAAATTTGTTTTTTAAATAGTCCAAGAATATCCCCATTCGCCAAGTGGTAAATTTATAAATGGGGTTACTTTTAATCTATTTCTAAAACTTAGTTGCTTTATAACTTTTGGGGATATAAATATCATTATAATTTTGAAGTGTGGCCATAATAGAAAGTAGAAATTTTATTTATTAAAATCTACTTACCACATATTTTACAAAAGTCCTTCACGACATAAAATAGAGTTTGAACCTACTTGCATTTCAAACAAGTAGACAAAAAACTAATTGAAACAATTTGAAGTTGAAAATCAATGCACAACAATGAATTTAAACTATGTATATATATATATGATAATAAAATTCAATGTAAATTAGAAAATTTCATGGGTTTTATTGTTATTTTGTGTCTACTTTCATCCAATCTTGACAAGTATGTACAAAATACCATGCTTTCACCAAATATGTGGAAAGCATCAAGATGTTTGGATTGTAAGGATTCTGTTTTTTCATCTATGGGACTTCATGTTCATATAAATATTGAGGAATAAAATAATTTTTTAAAACTAGAATCATTTTTAAAAAATCCTTAGCCAAATAAAACTTATGAATTTTTAAAAGGTCAAAATTAAACATTATTTTCTAAAGTTCTTTTGAAATTAAAGTTTGATTTTTTTTCCTTAATTTTTTATGCATAAAATACAAATTTTTGATTGGGTTTTTGTACATGTGAATTTTATGATATTTTCATTTAAGATTTTCAAAATGCATTTGCCATACCAGGTAACATCAATAACTTTTGATGAAGGTTTTGACCTATATTTGGGAGGGTTTGTAAGGGTGAGCATTTAGTAATTAAAGATTATAATAATAAAATTTTAGAAAATAACAATCATGTCCATTAGCACATTTTTTATGGATTCATAAGGAGTGATGCAATATCTATCTGAAATAAACGACCATACCTTGCATTTGCCCACCCTTCCCTCAATTTTAAAAGATTATGTTAAGTTGCCATTGATGCTAACACCAACTTCTACAATTGTGAAAAGTAATCTCATTAACCCCATGAACTCATCAACCATTTCCATCTTTCCCAAGCTCTAAAATAAAAACTCTTAGCTCACCTTCTCATAAGCTTTGGCAAAATCAAGCTTGAACACGACCAAAGATTGGATTGTGCATTTGGTCCAATCTATGGTTTCTTATAGTTTCACAACTTCATTATGTGTGACACATGGGTGTGGGTTCTTGGGCCAAATATATGACTATTGTGTGGTTATTGAATTTTTAAAAAACTGATAGTTCCAATTTTTTTAATATAATTTTAAAATTAAGAAAACATTGGTTCCAATTCTTTTTTAAAAAAATTAGAATAAAAGAATTTCCAAACCTAGTTATTTCAAAACTATTAACTAACATGTGGTTTTCATGAAAGATTCAATAGTGCTATGGTTGGGGTTTTTTCTTTAAATCAATTTTTTTGAGAATTGTGATTATGAATCTTAAGGACCACTTTGATAGCCGTCCAGGATGTAGTCCTATTTTAAACAACCACCCAATACTAAAATAAACCCTTTCAAAGAACATAAATGGGGTAATTTGTCGAAATGCAAGTTGTATTCATCCACTTTTGACACATTTCTCAATCATAAAAACTTCCACCCAAATTCATAGTGTGCATACATGAACACTTGTGTAAGAGGAGAAAAAAAAATGCCCCATTTTATTTTTTTACATGTCGACCTACGTGGTATTTTGTTTTTTGAAATGCCGTGCAACATCTTTTACATTTTTCTACCATAGTAGCTCACGGGTATCCAACGGATATTGGTTGTGTATCATGAGAAAAGGTTTTTTTTTTAAATCCCATTGATTTTTATATCATGTAGCACCTTCGGCCAAGTGCATTACCAAAATTGGGTCCACCTCAACTCCTCCTTATATGGGCCCTTATTTCGTTAATACTTCCAGCCTTGGACATCACCCTACACATAAAGCACATCAAGCACACAAAGAAATTTGCTAATTTGTTTGGAAGGCATTTTTTATCACATTAATAACACATCCTCAAAAACAAGAGTCACCTTATGGTTACAAGAGGCCTCTCACACCTACTTAGACCTCCCCTTATTTTGGGAATTCCCCCACTCTAGGGCCATGGCTACAAGAATACTTCAACATCTTAAATTTGAACACAATAATAGCCCAAAATGAGTTTTAAAACATGCAAATATAGGAAAACATTGTTCATGATTTTCAATAGATTTCACTCACATTTTCCATAGCTCCAATCAATAGAACAAAATGTTGCTCTATGAAGATGCACCAAGCAAACAAAATGTTAGTGGGGGGTTAGATATTTATCATGGTAGGTAATCAACATTCAACACCACCTACCTCCAATATCCATTGAGTAGGTAAGTGTTGACAAGGTTACAATCCAATGTATACTCACTCCAATGGGAATTTCCATGCAAAAAGACATATACACACACAAACTTGGGTTTTGCATTTCCATGCTTCTCAACATATTTGCATGACTTGAACAACTCAAAGGATTCAGTCACAAGGTGTGCTGATTTTTGGGGGGAATCATTGATCTCCCACATGGTGGGATATGGAACCATTGGTTGGTTGCCTTTTCTCCCTTTGCTTCCAATAATAAACTATATCAAAATAGTTGGTCCAAATATGGATTCTCTTCTGCTTCACAATTTAAACCTAGCCTTTTCCTGAAACAAGAGTGCCTGCCATCAATCTTCCAATTTAGTTGGCAAACTCATAATTCCAATGGCAACAAACTTCTTGTATTGTATCATACTATATACCACCATCAGCTGCCCACCTACCAGCCAGGGTGAACCAGCACCCTATGCAAGTACCTTCACCTATTTTTAGTGAGGCCTCTTAGTGGCCATATTAAGCCTCAAAAATGTTAAGATTTGGACTCAGAGACCCAGTTTTACTCCAAGCATGATATATTTGTAATATTTAGAAGCAATTTAAATGCATTTTGCGGTTTTTATTGTGGTACTAGTGTGAATGCTAGTTCACCCAAGGCCCCACCTACCTACCTACCTACCTACCTACCTACTTATTTACCCCTGCCAGGGTGAACTAGCACCTATAGTTGTCATGTGTATTTTTTCACCTTCATTAGTGAGGCTTCTATTATTAAGTTGCTATTTTTAACTTGGAAATGGTTAAATTTGAATTCAAAGACCCTGGTCTAGACTAGAAGATCTATGAACTTCTAATGTTTATAAGAAGCAACCCAAACAAATAATCTTTGAGGTTTTTATGAGTTTAGTGTGGTTCTTCGATTTTGCTAATAACCACCAGTTCCAGCTTTTCAAAATTTTAGAAATGGTTTTTTTTGCAGAATATTTGGAATCACAGAACCTCTCCAAGTCCAGTTTTTTTTGAAAAATTCAAAATGGAATGAAACTTCAGATCTGGGTTTTTGAAAATTTTCAAAAAATTGATGATTTTTAAAAAAGAGAGAAGCCCCCAACACTTGTTTTTAACATGCTACTAGTGTAGATGCAGGTTCACCAAAGGCCACCTACCGCACCTTGGGTAAACCAACACCTACATTGGTACCGTGGTTAATATCCGCAAGCTTTTGGGTTTGCTTCAAAAGCATTACAAATATCTCGTCCTAAGACTAAATCAGGGTCTTTAAGTCCCAGCTTGCCAATTGGCCAGGTTTAAAATAGCCACTAATATGTGGCCTCCTTCAAGAAGGTGAAGGTAACACTGATGCTAACCCTTCAGCTGGTTTAGCCTACCCACCTACCCCCACTTCCCCAAAAACAATTTCACCTACTGTTTTCACTAGGTTTTGACACTATTTTGGCCAAGAAAAGGGCAATTAATTGATGTTCCAAATGCATCTCTCTGGCCTAGATTAGAAGTACCTTGAGAAGTCTGGAAACTCTCTCCAAGTTTTACAAAAGTTTTGAGACTAATGGTCATCTAATATAGCTAAAATTGGAGATAAATATCATGCATTTATTGGTTGCCTTTCATTGTGGGATATAATGGCTTTTTTCCCCGACAAATTATCACCAAATTTCTAATTTTTTGAAAGGGTAACTGGAAGTATGAAGGAATAAAAAGCGGGTAGAATCATTTAAATTGCCCAAAAGAATCCATTGGCAAAGGGGATGGGCTAGAAAGCTTCATGACAAGAACATGGATTTGCCAATACAAACCCTAAATTGTTTTTAGGTGTACCCAAATTGAGTGGAGGAGAATTCTTGATCTTGTGAGAAAGTCACATTTCAATTGCCCAAAGAGCCTATTTGTGAAAAAGCTAAACCTTATTGCCAACTTGTTTCACATAATGTCTATAGGAGTTCACTAAAGCAAAACTATTGTTTATTTCCTCTCTTTGCCAATCAATTCCCTAAAATGAGGCAATGTTGCAAAAAAATTATGGAGCTCTATTTGTACTCACCATTGTTTTGGTGTTCAATGTGACTTGTAGAGCATCCATTGTGCAAGGTTAATAATTTGAAGTGCAATGTAAGGTTGATCAAGAATGTGACTTCACAAGAAGATCTTTCTTACTTGATATTGAAGTCCATCCAAGAAAACTCCCACTAAGAAGGGGGAATACTTCTTTTGCCAAACCCAATGTGCTTTATGTTTCACTAGTTGTGGATGTTGAAGCCTCAAAGCACCTAGTTGATTCATTGCAATGTGTAAGATGGAGGTTTATTGTAAGCTTTGTGCATATTATGCAAAAGTTTTGCTTCAGTTTAATTACCATAATCTTTATGTGTGTTGTGCAATGATTTTGCCCATTTTTAATTGGTTGAGATTTGCTAGAGAGTTTGCCTGCATCATGGCCTCAAAGAATCATGAAAGCATCCATAACATCATCTATTCAATTCTTCATCGATTTTCCTTGAAATATGTCAAATGAATGTCTTTTTCTTAAGTTTTTCATGTTTTTTCAAGGCACAAAGACTAGCACTTTAAAACAAATCCATGACAACTACTCTCCTCATTCTATATGGGTCCATTGTATGGCCCACCAAACTAATTTGGTAGTGCAAACCTTGTCGAAACTACATATGGTGATTTGCCTTGAGAATTTGTTGCAAACGCTACATTCCTATTTTGCACATTCATTTAAAAGGCACTTGGAATTTCCAAAACTTGCAAAGCTCATGAAAACAATGGGGAACAAAATTATTTAGAATGTGAAGACAAGATCAATTTCAATGTTGACACATACCAAAAGAGTGATGGTACCATACAAAACTTTCCTAATGAGATGGCCTTGGACAACCCTACAAAGTAGCCACCAAAGTTGAACTATGAACACTTGTGTGACTTATAGATTTTGTTAAACTTGCTTATATCTTCCCATTGTTAGAATATATGTGTGCTCTCATTAAATTTGCACAAATGAAAGATTTTTTTATTTGTGACCTCATCCCAACTATTAAGGTATGTCAAGGTGACCTTTACAACATGTATTGTGATCAAACCTTTGGGTTCACTAAAACAACTTTTGGGCCTTGAAATCATTGTTAGAATTTAAGCACATGTGAGAACATCTAGATACAATGGATACCAAACTTGAATTTTGGAGTTAATCATTTGGCTTTTGAAGTGAATGGCCAACATATTTGGGAAATGAAATTTGGACTTTGGTTTTCCATCATATGTGATAGATGATGTATTTGTTGTTATTGAATTGTTGGTGAAAAACCAATGTGAGATCTAATACCTTAGAACTTTTTCCCTTCTACCTTTCACATTTTTTTTCTTCAATTCTTTGATTTTTTTCTTCATGTTCATGTAGGTCCATGATTTGTGTGTGGTTTGGCAAAGGTTGGAGATGTTTGGATTCAAAACCTAGAAACAAAGTTTCAAACCCATGCATGGTGCCATATATGTCTTTGTAATTATGTATCATTTTTATTGGTTGTAGTTGAATTGTGAAGCATTATTTGCTAACCACTTGAGGTTATTAAAATATAATTCTACTATGGAAAAACCTAATGGATGCATGGATGAACACAAACTAGTCAAGTTGAGCTTATGAATGGTAGTGACCTTGATTGTCAATAGGGCATGTTGAAGCTCCAATGAAACCAAATATAATAACACATATGTTGTTCACTTTTGACAATAATCCTTTAGCCATAATGTGGCACCTAAAATAAATTGGCCATGGTGAAGATATCAAGTAGGTTGGAGGATGAAAGTTTTTTTTAATTTTAAATTAATTTTTATGAAATCAAAATTTCAATACTAGGCTCACTAGCCATTTACCACTTTTTGATATGTCATAAGTTAGGAGATGAAGATCAACATATGTTTTAGCAAGTCATCGAAAGAACTCTATTTCCTTTTTGTAAGAACCTACTTTCACCTACTTGAAACCAAAAGCCCATAGTGAAAATAGACGTCAAAAGCTACTTGTATTTTGAAAAACTTATTTTTACAATTTGAAATATGAAAATCAATGCACATTAGTGTATCCATATATTATATTTAATCATTAAAATGAAAACATTCAAAGTTCCACAATTTTATAATGGGTTTTGTTTTTATTTTAAATCTACTTATTTTAGTCTTAACAAGGTAACCAAATTGTTCACTTTATCTTGCTTACACCTTTATGGAATACATTTGCAACTAATTTTCAATTATAATTCTCATTGATACAATAAGTACAGCCACTAGTGCGCCACTACTAAAATAATATTACTAAATTATGTTATGACTATAATACAATTATTTATAACTTAGTAAAGATGCATATTCACCAATTATTTATATCTTCATCATATGTGTTTCATTTTAAGTGATTTAAAATGTTATGAGAACATTACCTCAAGCTTTAAACATCATATTTGAAATGTAAATGAAAAAAAGTAACAAAAAAATAACAAGAAAATAAATAAACTGTCCAACTTAGAAAACATTTTTTTTTCCTTTTTTATGTTTTTGAAACCTTCCTACTTTCAAACCTCATAACTTTCTTATTTTTTATTCATTTTAAACAATTTAAAGTGTTATATGAGCGTCACCTAAAGTTTTACAAATCATTTTTCAATTCAAATAACAACAAAGTAACAAACAAGGATTTTTTGAGGTGTTCGGGAATTGGCCTTTATAACATTCAATGGTTTATTTTTTCAACTTTTTGACCCCCTCAACTTTGGGGGACCATAACTTTCTCAATTCTATTCCATTTTTTATGATTGTTAGTGCCCCAAAAATGCCAATAGGAAGGGTTCAAGTTTTGTTAGGACATTAAAAACAATGGAGCCCTTCCCTTGGATCTAGCCTACCTTGAGTGCTTAATTGTTATAATTGCAACTCAATTGCAACTTAATTTGTAGCTAAAAAATAACTAAAAGATTTAACCCATAAGGTGCAAATGGGATAACATGAATCACACCTACCTACCTTTTAACTACCTTTGTGACTATTTTTGAAGAAATATTCTTAGAATATTCTTGGATTATTTTTTAAATATTCTTTAAAAAGTTTTTGAAAAATTCTTTGAAAAATTCTTTAAATTTTTAAATTTAATTTCACATTATTTTATTAAGGTTCATATTAAAATTTTGGCAAAATTTTCATTTTCAAAAAAATTGAAATCCATTTACAAGTCCTTTATTACTTAAAACAAGCATTACAATGCTTAATGAATATTTTTGTTAATTTTTTATTTATTGGATTAATTTCAAATTCATTCACATGTTCCCATGATATATTAAAAATATAACTATATAAACAAATCTTGCGATTTCAACATCAAATTAAATTACAACTTTAAAACTTGAAAAACTAAGCAAATGTTACATTTGCTATGGTATGTGTTATTGTGATTACACCTCATATGTTTTGTTTTCAAATACCATGTCACAAACTATATAAAAAAAAATTTGTTCTTTCATATTCTCACATTAAAATACAAATGCCATTTTAGGATGAGCTCAAAAAAGCTTAATTTAAAGGAATACATAAAATTAAAAAAACAAATTCATGGCTATCTTTAATTCACTTAGCCTTGTGCTTTTCTACTTACTTACCTACCTACATAAATAAGTAGGTCTTATTTTCTACTTACATATGTAAATAGGTAAGTCCTAAGTAAATACGTAGGTATGTAGGTGTTAAGACTTACCAACCTACCTACCTATGGTTTTGTATGACCTACCTAAATACTAAAATAGATATTTATATTTATTTTATATTTTTAAAAATATAATTAATATGCCATGTGGAAAAAAAATTATTGTACCATGTCTCATAATTTTGAACCATCATTAATAATCATAATGAACAATGGAGATCAATATTTTGAAATAAAAATCATTTTTATGTCCAAAAAATTTCATAATGCCACATGTCATATTTTAATAGATGGATGACAATCAATGACATTAGCATGACATCATGGGTGCAATTATAATGGAATTGCTTAGTAGTTGAAAATGAGTTATTTAGATTGAATTGCAATTGAATTGTAATGAGTTGCACCATATATTCCTTGAATTGCAACTTTACAACTCATGCAATTTGTTTGTTAACATTCATGACATATAAACACAATGAATTGCAAATGTCCTCTATAACTTAAAAATTGAGTTGCCAAACACCTTTTTTTCTTATAGTGAATCCAAGTGTCCAAACATAAAATAATAAAACAATAGGAAATGCAATGGAAATAAACAACAAGAATTCCATCTTCCTGAATAAACAAACACAATTCCAACATATGGATAATTATTTAATTAAATACAATAAATGGTTGTTTTCGAAATAATGTAAAAATAGGTTTTCAATATAGTCAACAAATGTTTTGGCTCTTTTAATTGTGACTACATTCCTATGTGCTTAAAATTTAGGGAAGAAATTACAAACCCACCAACCCTAATCAAATTTTTTATTGATGACAATTTTGAAATTATTCTTGAATTGGTTTTTCTTGCTTTCAACATTAAAAAGGAAGTATCTGAATCTTTCTTTTCTTTTTAAGAAGATATGAAGAAAGAAAAAATCACAATATGCAAATCTAAACAAGTTATTAGGAGCCACTTTAGTCATAACCAATGTTTTTTTGACATGTTTACAAGTATCCTAAACTAAAATAATGTAAAAAATGTGTGCTATATTTGTGCATTACCCTTTCTAGTATATCAATTTAACATTTAAATCAATTTGAATTGAATGAATACAAAATATGTTTTAGCACATTTAAAACCCTATAAACAATGTTTTTCATACTTAAAAAACGCTATAAAACAATGTGAAAACAAAGTTTAAGCACACTTCTTCAACAATATCTCAAGACTATTTGACTAATCTTGTGCTACCACATCATCTTATTAGGACTAATCACAACAACTTAAAAGGGGAAAAATGATTTTTATTATCCTAATTGCACCCATGCAATCTTTGATGTTAAACACTAAGTTTAAAACCCTTCATCTATTTTTTTCAAAATTGGCAATGAAGAAAATGTGACTATTGTTAAGGATTACCATGAAAAATCCTTATATCATATGTTTTTGAATGTTACCATCATTACATCTAATCAAAATTTAAAATTGAATGTGTAGAGCAAGTAGTTGATGAAAATTGAAGCATGAATATTTTTGAACAAACTAATAGCATAACTGAATCAACAAAAGAAATTGTCATTACAAAATTATTGAGATTTAAACACTACCATATGGATCCCAAAAAAATCAAATGTCTTTTTTTAATGGTGGGGCAAACATAAAGCCACATTTTCCTATTGTTGGTATTTTAGCCCACCAAATTTTAAGCATTGTAAGATCACAAATTAAAATAAAGAGGATTTTTTCTTTAACAAGCATACTTGCTCACCTAAAGAGATTTTAATTACAATTCAAAAAATTTGAAAAGTTGATTTTTGTGAAAAAAAAATGACCAAATGATCTTAGGGTTGGTTGTAAACCACTTTTCAATTTGGTGGAGTTAACTGAAAAGAGTCTAAACTTATAAAAGGAATTAAAGGAATTCAAAGGTTCATTTGAATGGGATGAAGTTGTGAACATGTAATATGTTGGAAGAAAAAGATAATCTTTACATTTGTCTCATTCTTTGCTTTTATATATATATATATATATATATATTGGTAATTTTGATTTTAAAATTTTTGAAAAATTCTTGAAATAATTGACTTTCTCCTCCTTTTGTTCTTTACTAGCTCCCTTATTGTCTCCAAACTTGTTTGTCATCTCTAATGTCTCATGGAGAAGTATACTTCTACACACCAATTTTACAACAACCTGGAGAGCTTCAATTGTTTTCAATGAACTACCCAACAAAAGAAAAAACATGGTTTGCATGCCATTCCCACTTTTGCATGATGCAACAACCGCTCTCATTTTAAAAGAAAAACCACAATGTATTTTCTCAATCCCAACCACAATTCAGACGAAATTATGACATTTCCAAACTAGTGATTCTTTGGGTTGCAAGTTTTATTAGCCCATGACCTTCTAAGGTTCCTAACATCTTCATTTATTTGAAAATATGACCCTAGGTAAACAAGTGAGTACATACCCAAGTTGATAACCACCTTGGAGTTCAATGTCCATGTTTTTAATAATAGCACGACATTAAAAAATTCAAAAGAAAGGCAAATAACATTTGGAATTGTCAATTTAAGTGGGAAGAAATAAGAAAGGGTACTAAAGTGCACATGATGCTCAAAGGACTTGAAAATGGAGGATTGGATCACCTTCACGAGTACCCATGGCAATTTGGATGATGATGATGATGATAGCCTTTTGAAAATGATCATGACCATATAACTGGGGATTATTTAAAACCAAAAAAATATGGAGAGATTAAATTATAGCTCTTGGAACAACTTGAAATTCTCAAAAAAAAATTTTGGAATACATGGACATAAAATTGAAAACCTTCAACACACTAGGTAATTTTTGACATTATAACCCACTCAAATCAAGACCAAAATTTTTAACATTTATTGTGAATTGAAACTAACTTCATTTTTATTTTATTTTTCCATATAGAAGGGTAACCCTCTTGGCCCTTCCATGTTTTGAGGCACCTAGGCACATGGGTGGTAGCCCATCGAATGATGGGCACCAAAAAAAAACATGGAAGAATGGAGAGGGCTACCCTTTCTCTTGCACATAAAGCATTGGCTTCTGTTTTTGTCTCTTTTTCTCTTGCACTTTTCTTCTTTTCAATTTTTTTTTAGTCTATCTTTCTATTCCCTCCCCACCATTATCAATGGTTTTCTCTCATTTTTTTAATATTTTAAAAGCTCAACTCACTTTTTTTGCCATGTTGCATGTAATGTGATGATAGTGTTGTCAAATGACAAAAGAGATCGTTGATGTTCAGGGATATGTTGGAGAGAAAAAATTGTTAAGACGATGGTCTACAAAGTGGAAGAAATCTTCCAACTTGTATGAGAGCTTTTTAACGAGCTTTGTCCAAACATCTTGCCATGCAATATCCAATTTTACACAAGGGTTGACTAATGTTCTTAAAAAATTAAATAAATACAATACAAAAATAATATTTTAAACACCAAGAAGTAGGCAAGCGATAAATATTAATTCACACTTTCCTAATCACACGGATTCAAGCTCAACAATAGCCAAAAATAAGCTCCTAACAAAGCCCATTGAGGGCATTTAGCATCTCTCTTGAAATATTCAAATAGACAAATGGTCGTCAAATAACAAAGGGAAAAAAACAAAGGCAATCCTTTGTGGATGTGAAAGTTAAAACTTTGTGCACATAAGTTATTCAAAAGTAAACCCTATTATCCAATTGTGGGCCTCTCATCAGAATACTTCCCCTAGCATAGAAAAGAAAGAAGGAAAGAAAATGGTCAAAAAAAAGTTCTTGAAAAAATTTAACTGGTGTAACTTTCTTTTTTTCCCTTTTATTCTTTTGGACTACTAGGTTACCTTACCCTAAGGTTAGTTTCGTCATGAAATTAAATCCTCAAAATAGTGAAATGAAATTTTGTGAAAATATGAAGTCAACATGTTGAAAATCATTATAATTATCATAATAGGCTACATTCTGAATAATTTCACTACTCATATCACAATATTATAATAAATTATGGAAAAAAAATCCAAAATTTAAAAACAAATTCATTTTTTGGAAATTATTATTATTATTATTATTATTCGTTTTGTCAATGTGGAAATTGACCCTACACTTGGGTAATATATTAAGCTATATTTGTAAAGGAATTAGGAAGGAGCTTGGAACTTATTAACTTTTGGTTAATAATATGAATTTACTATTGTCCACGAACAGACAAGGTGGATTCTAAAATCGGAATCTGCAGTTTCTAAGGAAGGTACGCCCTGTCGGATCCCCAACACGTGGCGGAACGCACGTACCCGATTCCGATCGGAATCTGCATCACAGAACGCCGGAAACTGTTATAGACTCCACCGGTTCCCGCCTTCCCCTTCGCATTCCACGTGACCGTAATTTCCCTTCGTCGCCGCTCGGCCGCACCGAGCGAGCTTTGCGCGCGGTCGAGGAAGGATCCCGTGGGATGCATTTGTGAGGACGCGAGCTTCCAGCTTTGCCGAAGTGGGCCGCCGAGCGCGCCTTTTCCTCCCACACTTTCCTCTCTCTCTCTCTCTTAAACAATCTTAAATACGTTTACTATGGACTGTAGCGGCGATTGATGCATTCCCAAAAGCAGTTCCGCGAACTCCAGCTTTTCATTCTAACAATAATATCAAAGATGCCGCATGCAACAGAAAGAAGTCTTGCAGCAGATGGAGCTCTAGCTACAACTTTGCATTGCAGGAAATCATGCACACAGATATGGCTGCACTAGTGGGTGAATCCTCAGTGATAAGAAGACTTGACGCGTTAATTTGAGACGTGGAGTCGAGTCGAGATCACTGGAGAGAGGTCGGCGCTGCTGCTGCTGGCGGTGGCGGCGATGGAGCCGTATATGATCCGGAGTTGCTATAAAGGAGGAGGAGTAGGAGGAGGGTTGGGACCGATCTGTTGGACGTGGCGAGCGAAGTCTTCGTTGCTGTTCCTGACGGCTATGGTACTTAGCATGATGTTTCTAATGGGTTGGGAAGCTGCGCCTCTTTCGATCCTCTTGTTCGGAATTCCGGCGCGTGCTGAAGACTCGATTCCAGCTGCTGCTGTTGCTGCTGCTTCTTCCCTCGGTGGGTAAATTCTCTCTTGTTCATTTGAACATAAATGCTTCTTGAGAATGCTGTCTCAGATGGTGAAGGTTTTTTTTCCGAACTGTGGACGTCCAGACCCTGGCCGCAGAGAATATAAGGAAATTAGTTTCGCGGTGCGTTGATAAACATAACTCAGAGATGAATACGAGACGGTAGTTTAATCTAAGTCGGCGGAGGAGTTCTTAGAGGGCTCGTAGAGATCCTTGGTAACTCATACCAAGCCGCTAGCCAGCTCTATCTTGGGCAAACCGAATCCTCAAGAAGGTTCAGAATATATAAGATCTAAACAGCAGCTGGTGAGTCTCGATCGTCGACCCTGATGAAAGGGAAACACAACGCATTGCACTAGATCACGAAGATCTGAACCTGTTGGTTCCTGACAAGATCATGATGCAATAAAACTGTAGATTTACTGTCAATGTCTGGATGGGTGCCTTCCTGCAGCAGCTGTTGATGCTGCAACAACGTCACAATTAGCTGCAACTGCAGGAGGTCCAGTCTCCTGTGATTACTCTTCAGGAAAGTGGGTACCAGCTGATGATGCAGCAGCAGCAGGCCCCCGTCCGCTCTACTCTGGCAAAGAGTGCTCTGAGAGGTGGTCATGGCTTACGCCTGAATGGGCATGTGAACTGAACAACCGTCCTGACCTTGGCTATGAGCAATTCCGCTGGCAACCATCAAATTATGCCCAAGGCTGCGACTTGACTCCATTCCATGCTCATACTTTCCTTGAAAGGTATGTCACTCTAGACTATTCTCATGTCTAGACTACTAAGAACTTCTCCAGTCTATACATACATGAAAAGACACATGTTAATTTGTGTTTTTCTTATTTTCATGTTGGTGGGTAGAGGAAAAGAATGAGCACATAGTTAAGTTTTCATATGATCCTTCACATTTCAGTTAGCTAGAATTGTCAATGGACGAGCCATTCAAAAGATTATGCAAAATCCTCCCTATACCAGCTTCAAGAAAACTTGTCCTGGAACACACACACACACACACACATATATGAGTCCACAGTTGGTCAAGAATATATTCTCACCATGGTTGATCTTGTCTGATCTGATCTCAGACTAATTCTTTGCAATAGACTCTCTGGTTCCAGATCTAAATATTCAGCAATAATATTCATTTTATTAGTGCAGTTTCTTTAGCATCTGAACAGCAATAATATCAATTTTTGTTAGTGTGGTTTCTCATTTTAAAGGTGTTTGACTTGTTTTTATCTTGTCTTTTATGTTAGCATCATGTAATCTCCAGAAGAACATAATATTTTTGATTTTTTTTTTTTAATATTGACATGGTTGAAGTTCAAAAACACCACTTTCAGCAGAAAACAAGCAGTATTGGTCATTGGCTTCTGAGCAGCCTTTTTTTCATAATTGGCAAAATTTCACCAAAAGGCGAAACTGAAAATTAAAGAATGTGAAAATGAAATGATTTTGGAGTGCTTTCAATCACCAGAAGTGATTTGGTTTTGAGTGTGTAACCAAAAATATAAAAGGATGATTAAAGAGTAACTGTACTTCATATTTGGTTTGTAGCCAAATTGCCTACTTTATCTTCCTAATGTTTATTGCCACTTTTTCTACATGTTTCATGGACGATCTCCACTAGATTGACTGCAAGCAAAAATTCCTAAAAATATAACACTGCAAGTTCTAAGTGTAGTTTGTTTACTACATGACTTCTTCATGTTTTGGGTTGCCATATTATGGAATTCAACTTCATGAAATTTTCTATTAATTTATTGGCAATGTGGTTTGAAGTTCAAAAAGCATCACATAATTCTGAAAAATAGTATAATATTTGTGCCAGTATATTTTGTTCACCCTAGTAGTGTGCTTAATTCAGCTGTTTCACAATTCTGTATGTTGGGTTTTGTGCAGGCTGAGAAACAAGGTGCTGGCATTTGTGGGGGATTCACTTGCACGGCAGCAGTACCAGTCACTGATGTGCATGATCACAGCAGGAGGCAAGGATGATCAGATCAACATGGTGGTAGAAGATGTGGGACCTGATTATGGATTTCAAAGAGCTAATGAGACAAGAAGAGCAGCTGGGGTAGCAAATCACTTCAAAGCAACCAACACAACAATCATCTTCTACTGGTCTGTCACTCTTTGCCATGAGGAGACGTTACAGATTGAACTCACGAAAACCAAGCGGAAGGCCTTGAGCTTGTCATCAGCAACAGCTGGCTCAGTTGCATTGCACCTGGATCAACCTGTGTCCTTCATAAGGGACTACTTTGCAAAATTTGATGTTCTGGTGCTGAATTCTGGACATCACTGGAACAATGGCAAAAAGCAACTCAATAAATGGCAACCTTATGTCAATGGCCATCCTGTAACTCCAACTGATGATTTGAATGTCATTTCCAATGCATACAAATTTGCTATGAATGCAACAGTGAGATGGGTAAGTGAGAGAATTGATAACACCACTAATCATAAGCAGGTGTTTTACCGCACAATTTCACCAAGACACTTTCGCAATGGGGATTGGAATACAGGAGGAACATGTGATAGCATCAGCTTCGAGGCCGACAAAAATGTTACTGTTCCTCAACAAGGGGTTATTGTCAGAGATTTGGTTGCGGAGAATGCAGTTGTGGGAACCAATGTACAATTGCTCAATATCACATTTCTGTCCCAATCGCGTGGTGAGGCACACATTTCCAAGTATGGAAGAAGCAACCATGCTACTCAAGATTGTTTACATTGGTGCTTACCTGGTATTCCAGACACATGGAATGAAATTTTATTCACCCAAATCTCTGATAAATACCAAGATCTTGCTAATTATACCTTTAATGATCTTGATAGCTCTAGAAGTTGAGAAGAAATCCACCAAGTCTAGATCATAAAATTCATGTAGTTCTAAGATTCTTTTCTTTTTTTTCTCTCTAGTCCCAGTAGTAAAATTGAACACAATGTGTCCCTTCAAGAAAAAGGGTTTAGGGGTGCAATCCCAATTTGGGTTGCACAAATCATCACAATTTTTGACAATTTGTGTTTGGACCAGCTGCTATTTCAAATAAGCTGATGCTTCCCTAAAAAACGTTAGGGGCATTTTATATGACCAACCCGCATGACGGAGTTTATGAATATAATTTTTGAACATTCCAGCAGGCATTTGGAATAAATCCAGTAATATGTCCCAAGTTCAAAAAATTAGTAATCGGAATTTTTGGGTTGGATGAGGGTGAAATAAATTCACAGCCAAGACTTTTAGTGTAAATTCAGGAGAAGTAAGGAAAATGTTAGTGATAATGGGAATTTTTTCTGCATGTTTTGCGTGCTTGAGCTCAACATCATTTCTGAGATGCTGCAACTTGGTTTCACAAACTTGTATGGCACAACTTTCTGATCACATGTCAATATCATTTCTCTTCACAACTCTCTTTGGATTGTCCCTGTACTTTCAAGTAATGAGAAATCTGGAAAACATGAGCAAAAATGAGAACTACATTATGGAGACATCGAATGAATGATCAAAAACCTTGAGAAAACGCATTGAGGATGCATATAATGAAGTCCTAATTCAAACCCCCGGGCGCCGCCGCAACATCTGCTACTCACCCGATATAACCGGTTACGCAGTACAAGCGCCCCTGCAAATCGACTGGCTGCAGCCGATGGTGAAGTTCATCACAGCCTTGCTAGCTGTAGAAGCGCCTTGTAAATTGACCGGCTTCAGTCGGTGGTGAAGTTCATCACAGCCTTGCTAGCTGTAGAAGCGCCTTGTAAATTGACCGGCTTCAGCCGGTGGTGAAGTTCATCACAGCCTTGCTAGCTGTAGAAGCGCCTTGTAAATTGACCGGCTTCAGCCGGTGGTGTAGTTCATCGCAGCCTTGCTAGCCGTAGAAGCGCCTTGTAAATTGACTGGCTTCAGCCCGTGGTTAGTGTTCATCAGACCTTTCTAGCCCTGCAAAGCGACCGGCTGCAGCCGGTGGTGAGCGTTCATCACGACCTTTCTGGCCGTGGTGAGGAGGAGGAGAGCAGCAGATGTTCGGAATCTATTGAATCCGAACTACGAAGCCCATGTCTTTGAAAACTACGTTTTGACTCCAAGAAATTGAAAATTCTTGCAGAGGTAAAGCTCGTCATAAATGGGATCTGGTGCAATTTTCCAACTTCCTTCCTTCTGCAATTTAGTTATTCTTCAATATTAATCAGCTGAAAATTTGTGCACAATTGTTTTGCAACTTTCATGAACCTTTAGTGAACAGGTTTTGCATCATTAAGTTCCAAGTCTCTACAAGGTTTTCATTTGTTCTTTAGTTTCTGGGGATTTTTTCATTTCTTCTTATTGTTTTGAGATTGGAATTCAAGCTAAATAATAGGTTCAACTTTTTTTATTCAGGTTTTTTTTCAATTGATTCTAAATGGGTCCAAGTTTGGTGAACTTTGTGGACTCTTCTTTCCTTGGGTTTCCTCTTCTCCAGTGTGGGAGCCTTGATTGAGGATAGCAGTATGAACAAAGGTCGATGATTTGTCTCTTCATCAAGGATCATTGTAGAAATTTAGTTACTTTTTGGTTGCTAATGAAAGAAGTTTAAAGGATGACATGAAGTCTACCATTCATGTGTGACTACTTTGCCTCATCAAGACATTTACACTAATCAAGACAACTTCTAACAAAAAATTTATAGAGGTGACACACAAATGTCATTTTTCTTTTGGTCTTCTGTGCTTGCAAACGTGGACTAAACCCAAAACTTGCAATTAGGTTTTGGATTCAGGGTTAGCTGCCAACAAGGAAGTGCAACCAAGTATGGAATCCAACACCCAATTCAGTGAGTTAAGGGTGTGGATGAAGCGAAGGCGGAGCTTGAAAAAATTGTCCATTACTAAAGGGATCTTACAGTGAAAAAATTTACTTAGCCAAAGAGACAAAGAAATGTGACAAATGTGTGAAACTTCTGAAAAGATTTTCAATGATAATTTGGTCGATCTTGAAACAACTTTGCATACCTTGCACCATGGAACTATCTCAATTGCATGAAAGTCCAAATATGCTACCAACAGATCAATGGCCCAAGTGGGACAGAAAAAGGCTTAGAAGCACCATAAGAAGCAGTCCACAAGAGGTCATTGCTAGGCTCCATCTGGGTTAACGGCTTCATCCTTCATAAACAATTAGTACAACAAGAAATTCACCACCTCTGTCCTGACATGACAATGAAGGCTCTCATTCATAACCTTACCATAATTTCACCTCCCCAGGAAGACAAAGATCCCACTGAGATAACAGCACTAATCACCAGGAAGAGACATCAACCACCCAGTAACAAGAGGCAACCACCAGACTGCAATGGAGTCATGAGTCAAAAGAGCAAGATTTGGGAACAACCGTATTTCAAGTCATGGCCAAAGTAACTATTCAAAACTAAGGTTCTGTGACTTTGGACAAAGTGAAAAAGCATAGAAGTTGCCTCATGATGATGTCCCACAAAACATTAAAAACAAAACAACACATAAAACCATGACATAGATGGATATGCCTGCAACAAACCTAGAAGTCAGTTCAACGCATAACTAAACTGAGGTTCCAAAATATGGTCACTAGAGTCAAACAGAGTCCTGCAAAAGAATACTCAATCCTCCTGCCATGTCAGAAAAAGTTGGCACCCATCACCGGTTCTCTGAGGTATAGTAAGGAGTGATAGAGCGTGAACGGGATCGTGCCCGAGTGCGTCGTGGTGGGCTGCGGTAATAAGAACGCCTTGGTGGTGTTATGGAGTGCTCACGGCGATAACCACCTCCTCGATATGGGGATTCCTGTCCACCACGAAATGGAGAGTATCTTGGTGAATATCGTGCATTGCGCCGTGAACCATCTCTTGGATCATCATAGCTGCTGACCCCTCGACGTTCATAGTCACGTGAGTATGCTGCAGACATCACAACAAATGTTACAGAACATCACACCACACTACAAAATCCAGGGCCCAGGTCAGTATTGTCACTGTACCTGCAATACAGAGTATGGTGGCTACAAACTACAGTGAAAAGTTACTTCAACTGCTAGAGTTCACAAAACAAAACACTCTATTCATTAGCACCTACCTTCTAAGCTTCAGAAACAAAACAAGGAGTATGGGTGTGGCAAATGGACCTGGCTCACGGGTACTCCGTATACTTCTTACACCCAGGTATTGGCCAGGAGTAGGCGTCCGTGCTCGCTTCCTCTTCGCCTGCACAGGAAACTTGAAACTTCAGTGGGGTTTAAGAAATGACATACACGTAGAATCACACTCCCGTTCACAGGTCATGTTGTAGAGCCCTTGTCACTTTGTTTTATACCACAACATCCTGGTCAGATTTACCATTGTGAATCTGGTGCGATTGCACCAGTACATA
>Ga0116227_10002327_pt1 | contig 43323 bp, 33 predicted proteins | sample S1TSphgellanicum_FD_89693 | JGI IMG/M metagenome (GOLD analysis project Ga0116227, IMG submission 89693) | Host-associated microbial communities from peat moss isolated from Minnesota, USA - S1T2_Fb - Sphagnum magellanicum MG | ecosystem: Host-associated > Plants > Peat moss > Unclassified... | reverse complement strand
GGGCGTGCGTGCTTTTCTCCCCTTTTCGATCACTCCCCCCCCTCCCCCCCCCCCCCCCTCCCCCCCCCAGTAGGGATGTACACCTACAATAGAGTAGAGTATCCCCTTCGGTAGAACCACCAATAGATGAGCACTGAACACTACGCTTTAAGGCAAGTGGGCCCATTGGTGGTGAGTCCCAAGGCACTGAAAAGTGTGTGGTGAGCAACCAATGTGTGAGTACAAGTTTGTTTATTACTGTAACATAACATTGATATCATCTCTAACGAATGATTTGTTGCGAAGAGGACATCAACCTCTATGGTGACGACCACTACTAGACCTTATATATGTTTCACCTAAACCAAATGAGTTTCAATTATCATCCTCAATCAGGGAACATGAAAATAATTTAATTTAATTTAATATCCTCATATGTTTTTGGCTACCTACTTGAACCATATAGAAATCTGGGACTTTTTTACTTAAATCAAATCTTGATGATTTTTTTTTCCTCTGAAGAAGTTATTGTATTTGTGACAGAAAATGTCCAAAATATCACACACACAAAAAAGGCTGATTGGTATTTGTAGAATGAGTGGTGCTTAGATAGAAATGGATCCACCGTATGCATTTTGCAAATAACCTAGGTGGTTGTAACACACAGCCAACTCAAAGTATTGTTGTGAGACACTAGATCATGCCACATCTATTCATGAGGAAATCATGGGATACTTGGGGTCAAACCCATGGGGATGAATTGGGCAACCCTGTTGTCCCTTCACAAGCCTAGAATTGGACCACCTTTCAAAGAGCTAGGAGGCCAATGGAATCCGTTTATGGTGAACCCTTGTGTTGGCTACAATTTTGGGTTCTTATTTCTGCTAACAAGACTTCTTGCAACTTCATGTTGCTCTAGACTTCAACTAGATTGCCCAACCAAGTTCATACTTGAGCCAGACCATGCAACTGGACTCATGAGGGAATTGGCCTAGGTTGCTAACTGCTTTTGAAAGACTTGAATAGATATAAAGGATGGTCAAATTTGGCTTTCAAGTTTTTAATTGTCGACTATCTTACCCTAAGGTCAATTTCGTCATTAAATAATTCTCAAAATAGTGAAATGAATTTTTGCAAAAATATGAAGTTGACATGTTGAAAATCATCATAATTATCTAGGCTACGCTCTTAATATTTTCATTACTTATGTGACAATATCATAATAGATCATGGAAAATTCAATAATTTCAAATTTAAAATTTGAAAAAAACTATTCGTTTTGTCAATGTGGAAACTGACCCTAGGCTATGGTAGTCTTATAGTTGCTTCAACTGATGGCAATGAATTTCAAAATTAAAATTCATGGTTCCAACTGAATTCAATAGTGATGTGGACATGGGATGGTGACATCACCAGAGCTTTGGCCGTTTCAAGACTTCAACATGTCATTACTTGCACAAACCATTCAAGCAAAATAATTTATAGGGGTAGTTTTCCACCTAGAGCTTAAAAATAAAAGAGAACAATCAAAATTGAACAAGTTGTAAAAACAACTAGGCTAGGGTATGCCACATGTGTGCAACCTCAACATGTAGGATGTCCCACTGAAAATGTGGTTTGCATTGGGTGTATCCTAGTTTTGGGGACGACTAGATCTAATTTGGTGATAACATGAAGAACAATGGGAACCATGAAGACATTGAGGAGAATCTGGGACAATGGATTATGTGATAGGCATGACAAAGAGGGCAATGACAACAGCAGGAAAAATGGCAAGGATGACAAGAGGGCAACATGTTAACCTTAATTTTCCCCCATTAGTGTTGATATTTATCAGTGTTTTTTTGTGTGGTGAATTGTTTTTCAAAACCATAATATTTTGTTGAATATTCTCCTTTTTCTTAAAACATTTTTCAAAAATTGAAAAAAAAATCTGAAATGTTGCCATGTTTCTACACATTGTTCAAGCAAATAGTCAAAAATATAAAAGGATTTTAATAAATTTTCACTTCATAGGTAGTCTATAGCCCAATGTGGCTAAATCTCCTTGTGGATGATGGCCATTGTGGCAACATCACAAAATTAAAAAGAAAACAATGAAATTTTTACAAGTGGATTTATGTATAATGTCAATGTTTGATTATTGTCCATTTCTCTGAACATTCATTCTATCTTTGAGGTGATTAGAAAATTTAGCAATATATCATTCAATCTATGCAAGGTTGTGACCATAATAAGATTTTGGTTTTTCCATGTTGAAATGGACATAGCTTTAACATTGAAGTTGTTATGATTACACTTATGTAAGTTCAATGTATGTTAAAATTTTGCTATTTGTTTTTTCAAAAATATATTTTCTTTAATTCACTATTGATGGGGCTTGAAATAATGTGCTTTTTTTCAACATTTTTTATGACAATCACATAAAAAGATCTATGTGTGTTCATTGACGAAATTATGTCAAAAAAAATTGGTCAATGCATGTTAAGGTGGACCAAAAAGCCACAAGAATATATATCCTTACAAGTTCATTTTAATATTTATTTTTTTGAGCTCTTGTATGGTCCTAGGTAATTAAACAACAACCATCCATTGATTTAAAGCAAAAAAAATTACATGTTATGTCAAAGCCCATTTAAAGATGACTCGTATGGCCTATGCCGTTGGCCCAAGTGTTACCACATCCTCAACTGATTTTTCCTTCCAAAACTTGGTTTTTTGGAATTTATTAGAATTTTCAGCAGCAGAAATCACTTTAAATCCAAATCTTACCAAATAAATACCATTAAATCTTGCTCATCAAGATTTTTCTAAAAACACCAAAGGCACATTCCAATTCCTCTGGAAATTTCAACTACAATTTAATTTAATTTCAGTGAAGAAATCATTCAATATTCAAGACCTTTTGCACCGCAAGTCCAAACATCATGGAATGAAGCCCATGCACCCCTTCTTGTTGAGAGCTTTCCAAAGACACCAAGAACATGATTTGAAGCATCCTGGTTCAGTGGATATCATAACTACAAAACAAAACAAAACAAACTACCTTCCTTCATAGATAGATTGTTTTGCACGTGTATGCACTCCAACATAAATTCACTTTTGTTTTTAAATAGAATATTTGAAAATCCATAGCTCTTGTAGTTTTAAACATTTTGCATATCAAATACTTGCATTATGTGGATATTCAAGTCCATAATCTGGAACAAGTTTCTGTTGACAAATTCTAAAATACAACAGTTAAAATCAAACTCACATCAGAAGAACTACCATTGTGACATCAAAAGTGGTTCACCCATCAACATGACTCTCATGAATTATTCATATAAATTGATGATTATGCTATCATTGAAAAGATCTGACTGATGGCAACATCTATTTTCAAAACAAAGTTACTTTTTGATGGTTATGAACATTTAAAATTTCAAGATACAACATCGTAAAATATTTGAGGTGAACTAGTAGTTCACATAATTTGGACAATTAATATAATTGTTCAAATCAAGAACTTGATATGATATTGGAAAGTCTTGACAAAAATTATAAGAAAGTGGGCTTGAATGTTCAATGTATATGTCATTGAAAATTGCAATATGCTCATTGTTCAAAATTTAAGAACACTAATGTTCACAACGTCATGGATTGTCACAAATATCCTGGATTTGATGAATCCATGTGAATCCATGATGAATCTTAGCCTCAGTTTGAGTCCAAATCCTTTCACTATTTGTTACCACCTTTTTAATCATGTACAGAATTGGCACGCAATGTTTTTAGCATTTGAAACTTCTTCTTTTTTTTCCTTCCTTAAAGGGCACAGTTGGATGCCTTCTTGGGGTCCAAGCATCCAAGGAACAAGGTGTCTGTTTTGGGGAAGCATCCATGGATATGGCCTCATCTCCCTTTGGAAAGCACCTGGTGGGTTTGGCCAAACTCTTGGTGAAAATCATCTAAGAAAGATGTTGCACAATGGACTTTCTTTCCCCCAAGCATCCAGGTAGCCTGGCCTCCCTTATCAGGGAAGGCATCTGAGAAATTGCATATGAATGAAAATTTGAGAGAGAGGCATTGGGGGTGGGGGGAGGGAGAGAACTTTGCACAATGGGCAAAGTCCAAAGACGTTGTGCCCAATTCCCCCATTTCAGGTATCCATGAGAACTTGCACAACGAATGAGAAAACTAAGAACTCAGTCTCTTTAAGCCTTTCATGAAGTCAAGAAATTGCTGATCCTAATTTTTGTAGACATGATGGATATGGATTGTGGCCACTTTACCCCAGAGTGTCAAAAGAGGTGGCCACTGTTCCTGTACTGTCAACATATCAACATACATCCGCTTGATCTGAATCCTTTTGTAGTCAAGTGCCATGAGAACCACTCTAAGAAATTGTTGATAAAAACCATAAGAGCACTAGCAACTGTTGATAAAAACCACAAGAGTACTAGCAAATCATTCATTCCAGTCATCCATTGAAGAGTCTGGAAAATCATCTGCACCAGTGTGACATGAGAGATAGCTTCAATCAGTTAGTTGAGACTATCTCAATCATTGCTGGGACCATTCATCAGTACTCCAAAATTTGCTCTTCAGGTTTTGATATGAAGGATCTTGTTTCAAAGCATGAACCAAAGTATGCAGCAGGAGAGACAAATGATGAATGGCAGACACCAAAGATCTATACAATACGCAGCTCAATACAATTGACCGGTTTAGAATTAGAGGACAGAAACTGTGACACTGCAATCTACATCACAAATCTGTGTACACCGCAGATTGACAATCACATCACTAAGTAGGTCCAGCCCATTTTCAGTTGCTGAAGTCAGGTGGTGAAGCTTGTAATAGAGGAAAAAAGCAACTAATTTCAGTTCAACATGCATAATGGAAAGTATGACTATGCTGAAATTAAAACAATTTGGCAAGAGGATTTTCACAAATGCAGACCCAGTAAGGTACTTGACTTTCTGGGGTGTGACTAGGACTGCATTATTGAAAATCCTGTGCATCAACAATTGGCCTGATGAGCTCCAAAATCTGAACAACTTCAGCCATGGATGGACGATTAGATGGCACATGTGATGTGCAAATTAAGCCTAACTTGATGACTGGAAGCACCTCATCATCTGGGTACCCATGCAAGCTTAAGTCAACACATGACAGGGGATGGCCTTCCTCCAGCAATGCTCGGATGTGATCACACAAGATAACAACATCATCTTCCATGTACTCCACTGGTCTGCGTCCTGTGACAAGCTCCAAGAGCAACACACCAAAGCCATAAACGTCACACTTCTCAGTGATTTTCAGACTTGAGCAGGCAAACTCTGGTGCCATGTATCCCAGCGCACTCTGAAATCTGCTGCTCATCACATAGCTATCAAGCACTGGGAGTAGCTTGGCAAGGCCATAATCTGAAATACAAGCCTCATTGTCTTGAGTAAGTAGTACATTGCTCGACTTCAGATCATAATGTATAACTTGAGCTCGGCACCCATGATGGAGATGTGCAAGCCCTAGAGCAATGCCTGATGCAATCTTGAACCGATCATCCCAAGTTAGGGGTGGTTCACCATCTCTTAGCTCATGCAATCGCCTATACAAGTTCCCATTAGGGATGAAGTCATAAACAAGAAGCTGTAATTGTGGGGTCCAGTAATAGCCTTGCAGGGCAACTAGATTTTGGTGCTTAACATTTCCAAGAAGTCCAACCTCTCGCTCAAAATCATCTTGCCCTTTCACTAGGCTAGCCACTAGAAGTTTCTTCACTGCCACCATGTGACCATCTGGCAAAGTAGCTTTGTAGACTGTACCAAAGCCTCCTCGTCCAATCTCATGCTGCTTATTCAGTAAAGCTTGGGCACTACCTGCCATCCAATCACTTCCTGATAATTTACGGCTTTGCCGAAACATTACAAGCTTACCAAGTGCCAGATGTTCTGTAAGGGGTGACTGTGGAACACTCTCCATCATGCCCACTGTGGTGTGTTGTGGCCGTGTCTGTGCCCGTATGTTCAACAATGTGACTACTATAACCCCAATTGCAATGACTGCTGCTGCTGAGATGGCAATGATAGCTGAAATACTTAACACAATTCTGCTCCCCTTCCCATGGGTGACTGGATTGCCTGATGAGGGTCCTCCTGGGTTAAGCACTATGGGTTTTGAAGGGCCTGGGGGACATGCCACACCAACCACTTTACCACATAAACCATCATTCCCTGAAACCTCAGGTGCACTGGCATTGACAAAGACACCTTGAGTGGGAATAGGGCCACTCAGCTGGTTGTTGGATACATTGACCATCACCAAACTCCTAAGCAACTGAAAACCTGGTGGAATCTCTCCTGACAGATTGTTAGAAGACAGATCAAGAAACTCAAGCAAGCTGAGGTTTGTCAGGTCCACAGGGATCTGCCCACTTAATCTGTTCATCGCCAGATTCCTGCCATTCAAAAGTCACATTTGATCATCAGAAAATGGAATTGGTCTCTCAAACAGACACTAAAGCAGACTCCAGACTCAACCTGTCAGACTGGAAATTTGTGAATAGAGCCTCAAGCATCCAACACTCTGTTGTAGCCATTTTTTCATAATTTTCCCTCTTCTACCATTTGTACTTAGCACAACAGTCAAGCAGGCAGTTGAACACTTGATGTAAACTCTATAACCAATCAAGAGCTAGTCATCGAGATACCTTTCTCACCTCATGTAGAAGATCTGAAACATTCTATTCTTTGTGCTTACAAAGCTCACAGTCAAGACAACCAAAACAAGTCCTATCTGCTAAATGAAAATGGCATATCTCACAAATTTGGTTGAAGGCAGTAGGACTTACAGGTTAAGGAGCGCACTGCAGTTCCCAATCTCTGACGGGATTGGACCACTGAGCATGTTCTGATGCAAGTCAAGCACATTTAGGTGAGCAGCATTGCCCAAAGTTGGTGGGATGCTTCCATTGATGAAATTCCTGCTCAGATCAAGATACACCAAAAAGGGCAGACCGCCAAGCTCCCATGGAATCTGCAATGAAAGTGAATTGGCAGAGAGGTTTACAGCCACCAGATTGGAGCATTGTACAAGCTGTCCTGGTATGGGTCCCTCCAATCTGTTCCCAGAAATGTCCAGAAACTGCAGAAAGGTACAATTCCCTGAGCTTATACTAGGAATGCTTCCTGTCAGGGAATTTCCTGAGAGTGCTAAGAACTGTATATTTGGGGCAAGAAGCTGGGATGGTATGTCACCAGACAGGTTATTGTGGCTTAAATCCAGAATCCTCAGCTGCATGCATCCACCTAGCTCCACAGGAATGCTACCTGAAAGCAGGTTCCCAGAAAGGTCCAACTCTTGGAGCACATATAGTTGCCCAAGTGAAGCTGGCACAAACCCTGAAAACTGGTTTTCTGAAAGGTCTAAAACTTGTAACCTGCTCAGACTTCCAAGCCATGTTGGAATACTCCCTGATAACATGTTGCTGCCAGCATTGATGAGAGTTAAAGAGCTCAAGTTCTGTAGCTGCACTGGCAGTGTCCCTGTCAAACTATTCTTACTAAAGTCAATAGCCACCAAGCTACTGCAAGAGAAGAGTCCTGAAGGAATGCTGCCTGTGAACTTGTTGCCCATGAGACTGAGGCTTGTTAGGTTCTGTAGGGATCCAATCTCTCCTGGGATAAGTCCAGATAGAAAATTCTGTGAAATGTCAATACTATTGATTTTTGAAAGCTGTCCAATACCCCAGGGAATATCACCTGAGAACTGATTTGCTGCAAGGTTCAAATGTGTGAGCTGAACACACGAACTGAGAGATGAAGGAATGGAGCCATTGAGGATGTTGCGAGCTAGTGAAAGAAAGACAAGATTCTGGCAATTGATGAAGAAGGCATCTGGCATAGCCCAAGAAAGGAGATTGTTTGACAGGTCAAGAGTTGTGAGACTCCCACTACTGCCACTAGTGAAAAAAGAAGGAATGGCACCCGACAATGCATTGTTGCTCACGTTGAATGTACTCAGCATCAACAGCTGTGCAACTTCAGTGTCAATACTTCCTGAGAAATTATTATATGCCAGGGTCACTGTTTGAAGCTCTGCCAACTTCACAAATCCTCTTCCAATCTGACCTCCCAATGATAGCCCTACCAGAGTGAGATCTGTAACCCTGCAATCAGATGGAGCTGGGTTACGTTCTTGCAACGACAGACAACATACACTGAGAAGGCTCAATCTTGCATTCCTTAAAAACCTGACCTAATTTTTCCTTTGTATTTGGAGGTTCCTTACCAAGCAGAACCTTCATCGCAGATGATGAGGCACCCATTACCAAACATAACCTTATTGCAAAATTTCAAGTTAGGTCAGGTTTTTTAAGTAGGTGAATGGCAAGTCACATGGGATATTCTGTTGTTTTGGGGCTCGGGAACTTGAACTACCGCCCTCGTTCCGATGCCCTTTAACATAATACCCCCTGGACCTGCCATTCACCTATACCGAACTTCGCAAACAAAAGAAACAACCCTCATGATTTAAGTCTTACTGGAGGCTGACAATCGCTGCAAAGTGAAAGTCTTTAACCCGGTGCTTCATATAACTTCGTATTTCGAAAGAGAGACTCGAGAGAGAAAGAAGAGTCCTACCTGCCAGTCACGTCGTCACAGGCGATGCCAGTCCAGTTACAGGGACTGGCATCATCCTCTTGCCACGACTCTAACACACCGTGCGGGTCCTGCACACCTGCCTTGAACGCCATGAGACCTAGGATGTCATCGCTCATGGGCACCATAACTGCACCGCACTGAATCACCACCACCAGCAAGCTCAGCAGAGCCAGCCCCCACCACCACGCGTTCAAAACTCCAATCGTTCTCATACTTGCAACATATAAAAGTCCCCCGTAATAATACTCTTCTCCTTCAGCAACCAGCTCAAAAAACCAGCTTCTGTAAGCTCACAACCTCCTGCCTCCCGAACCAACTGTAGTAACTTCTTCTACTGCTCGCCTTCTCCCACCACCTCTCCGCAAAACTCTCAGCTGAACGAATGCTTGAAGCCAGAGTTCCGCCACACCCACTGCCACATTCTTCAACAAACCCAACTGTTCCTACATCTCCTTTCTTCAGGAAAAAAAAAGAAAGACATCAAAATGCAGGTACAATTGGGCAAAACAAGTAGAAAGCAAGAGCCATACGTCGAAGGAGCTTCACGCTACTTATGAAGAAGAAAAGCAGTGACGGACGGACAAGTCTCATCATGGGTTTGCGCGCAAATACCGTACTTCAGTTCCGCCGGTAATGAAAGCCTGAGCAATATGCTTGATGAGCGCAACAGGCTACGAGGGCAACTGGCAGAGCTCACACTTAAGACACAGTATGCGTAAGTACATGTGTGCATTTACTGTCTCCGTGCCTCTCTCGCGCCCGCGCGCTCTCTCTCTCTCTCTCTCTCTCCGCACTGTGTAGGCTCTGAGAGTGTGCACTGCAACAGGAGTGGTGCGATTTCCGACGTAACCTTTTTTGGGCGAAATTGAAAATGAGATTTTCAATAGCCATAAAAATCTCATTTTAATTTCGCCAAAAAATCCTCAATTCCGACGCAGCCTTTTTTCAGCGAAATTTAAATAAATTTTCAATAGCCATAAGAATATCATTTTAATTTCGTCGAAAAAATCTCAATTCCGACACAGCCGTTGTTCAATGACGTTCAAATGAAATTTTCAATAGTCATAAAAATATTATTTTAATTTCGCCAAAAAAATCTCAATTCCGACACAGCCTTTGCTTAGTGACATTTAAATGAAAATTTTCATAGCCATAAAAATCTCATTTTAATTTTCGCCAAAAAGATCTCATTTCCAGCGCAGCTTTTTTAAGAGAAATTTAAATGAAATTTTCAATAGCCATTGTACTATTAGGTTTTAAGAAAAAACACCATATTTCTATACATAATTCAATTAGTTTAACCAAAAATATAAAAAAGATGTTTAAAAATGTTGACTTTTGTATTTTTCTTGTAGCCAAATTTGGCTACCTCTGGATTGTCACTTTGGCTACACCATGAAAGTGACCCAAAAAGATTTGTCAATTAACGGACCCATTGAACATGGCCGTTAGAGGGGCTAAAAGGATCACAATTTCTACCTTCTTAGTCCCTTACTTATTTACTTTATTTAAGCTGCCAATCTAATGGAGTTTTGGGCAACTACATGTCATTTATCAGCTATCAATATGGGAATGAAATACATCTCTCTTAGAACATTTCTTACCATAATGATGTATCTCCACAACTTTATATAGTTCATGCCTCGGGGACCCAGGCATTTAATTATATGCATGTAATGAATGAGATGATCAATGTTAACAAGTAGTGAACACTTGGGCTGTGTGCTATTGCATATTAGCACTAACCATGAAATGGTGAAAAAAATGAGTTGGTTTTGTGAAAATTGTGTTTCATTCAACTATTGAATAACAACATGCAAATTGATGTAAAAAATATTAAAATTTTGCTCATCACTTCCACCATTTGTGACTATGACGTTGAATTAAAAAGTAGCTCTCAAAACAGAGAGATCCATAAAAAAACCAACTTTGTATAATCCTTTGTATGGCCTTCGACATTACATCTGAAATCATCAAGGCAAAAAACCATACAAAGGATTATGCAACTCCAAATTTCTTGTCACCAAAATTGATATGAATTTTATATGAAAAGCATGTCAAATTCTAAAATGTAATCAATCCCAACTTCAAATTAATTACAACAATTGATCACTTCAAGCTAAAGGAATAATCCTTATTTAATAAAATCTAAATGTACCATGAATCAAAGTTCAAAGTTATCTATCTCTTTTAACTCATCTTCCAACATTCCACACAATGACAATAATCACCATATCAAACCATGATTTGCATTTTTTTCCATTTGTATTAATTAAAAAACTAAACCTTAATTTGCATTCACAAATACAACTCAGACAAGTCATGAAGCAATAAAGGAATAGAATGAGCATTGGAGGAAACCTTTTCATGTTTCATTATCAGCTGGTCTGGTAAACAGTAATATCTCTTGAACTTTCATACCAACCAGATGCAACAATTGAACCCAATATATTAATAGGTATATACCAAATTGATATGGTCCTTATCATTATTGCCTATGCTATATGGTGTTGTATATCAGCCAACAAGCTATCTTCTTGCCAACAATGGCCAAATCCCTCTAATTCATGGCAAAAAGTTGCAAGTCCTTCAAACCCAAACCATAATAATCCAATGAAAGAGAGATTTGTGGGAAAACACAGATGACAAATGCATATATATGTTCTATAGATTTCATCTAAATATGATCACCTTATTTCCTTCCATTTGACAACATTTCTTTTGCAGGGCCAACAGCCACCAGCATCCTTTAGAAGCTTGTTATGACATTATCATCACTCATTTTGTGGATGAACCCCAACTAAGTTGATTATTAAATTTTTGGTTTCTTTGATTATGGAAAGATGGCAGGTAAAAGCCTTACAAACCCCCCTCTCTGCCAACCCTCACTTGTTTTCTTTATATGTGTAATGAAGTCTCTAAAGTTTGAAAAGTGATTTTCTTTTAAAACAAAATACTGAAGCCTTGTGGTCTGGGGAAAAGCTTTGGATTAATCCAAGGTTAAATAGTGTTAATTCACAATATATAATTACATTTTTTTAAATATCCAAATATTATGATTCCACTTGTGTTAGTTCTTACTTTCATTATTTATATATGTATTTATACATTGTACAATTAGATAAATTGTTATTCTTAAATACCTTCAATCGTGGGGAATGTAATGTAATATATAGAATCATTAGTTGCGATGCATGTGGTTTTCATTATGGGTGTTGCACTTGCATCCATCTTGAGGATTTATGGAATCATAATTTGTAGAAAGAACTAATCATGAATGAGCATTTTGTCATCAATTTTTTTTTAATTTCAAAAAATATATGAACATTCTTACAATCTCAAGTTGGCCACCCAAAAATTTTAATTATTCATTTTAAAAAGCATTACGGGAATTCTTGCAATCACAATTTGCAATAAAAATAAATTTTAATATTTTTTTTTTAAATCATCATGAATTAACATTTTTCAATCGCAATGTGCAAGGGAAAAAAAAAACTCATTAAGAGGATTCCTATAATTGCAATTTGCAAATTTTTAAAAAAAAATCATGATCATTTCTACAATCATAATTTATTTTAGAAAGATTATCCTTAAAATTCCTACAATCACAATAATTAGAAAAAAAGAGAAATTCATTAAGAGGATTTTTGCAATTGTAATTTTGTAAAATAAAACTTTTCATAAGGAATATTTCTACAATCCCAATTTTCAAAAAAAAATCTTTAGGAGCGAACATTTTGTAATCATAATGTGCAAAAATAAATTCAACAAGATTATTTTTCCCATCACAATTGAAGAAATTCATTGAAAGGATTCATTCAAATTAAGAATTTATCATATAAAAACACAATCCATCACAATTCAACATAAATAACATGGACATGAAAAGCCACATAAATTGCACTTTATCATGTCTATATATATAGTTGTATTGGAAAAAGGGGTTAAGTAAATAAGCTTGAAATATGTAGGTATGAATGACACAAAGACACACACATAATTATTATATGGACTTTACATGAAAACTACTAAAGAATATGTGAGAAAAAAATAAAAATAATGATAAAAGAAGTGGAGATTTTGAAATGGAATAATTATAAAATAATACTTGGGTTGGTTTGGCAACAAGGTGTTTTTTCTTATGATTCTACCAGTGTCTTTGACCTTTTTTTTAAAGTATGCGGGCTCATTGTTCAAGGTCATGTTCCACCTTCAGTATCGTGTTTGTTTTTTTCATTTCAACTCATAGCATTGGAAAAGTAGTATGGAGGCATGCATCCCATTACAATCGGTGAAATGACCTATCATCTAATTGCTTAGACTCTAGTTATTTAGTTTAAATATACTCTAGTGAAACATTTTAGTTTTCATCATTTTGGTGTAGTGATTCGTGATGGGTGTGAAACAATGGTTCATAGCATTCGAAGGATGTTAGATTTGCATCCAGATTAGGCAGTGCTACAAGTGGATGTCCGTAATGCCTTCAATTTTGTGTCAATGTTAACCAATTTTCAAAAGTTACAACTTTGCCCAATTCTCTGGATCAATTTTTTCCATTTGTCCAACAATTTTACGCACGCCCATCCCAGTGTACTTTTCTCAGGATTTTCGACATGGAGATTTCATGATCATTTCATCAAAGTTAAGTACACAACAAGGGGACCCATTGGGAGGAATGTTGTTTGCTTTAGTTCATTTTTGCACTCTTTGCCTTACAACAACAACCCACTTTACTTGTGTTTTCCCTTCCTTGGCAAATGATACATTTATAATAGGTCCTACATTAGATGTGGTCCTTGCATTTTTATGATTATTGCAAGAATTATTAGCATTATGGTTTTCAGTGTAGCCAATGAAATGTGTGGTTTAATCTCCACAAAGGTTGGACCATTTTATATCACTTCCTTTTAATTTTCTTATTCGTAACTTGGGTTTTCGTATTTTGGGCGCAGTAGTGGGATCCGCATCAATCCTTCAGTCATCTGTGGTTAAGGAGCTTCATGAAGATCTTTGGATGCTATTTAATTTCCCTATGATTACAAATCTTCAAACGGCTTTTACAATGTTTTCGTTGTGCTATGCCCAACGTTCGAGCTATTTGTTTTTTACAATGTTTCCATTTCCATGTATTTTGCAACATTACACTGAGTTTGATACCCATGCCATAATTATGTTGGAAATGTTACTTGGTGCAGGATCTTTTGGTGGTTCTATCAGTCCCCTAACTTGTCGTCACGCCACTCTTCTTGCTTCTTCAAGCAAGCTTGGGCTCCCTTTTGTGGTTTGGACTATTTCCCCCACATTCTTGGGGTGTTGACCACTAATCACTTTTACACTTATCACCATGCCTCATAAATTTGTGTGTTCACACAAATCAAACAAAATGTTAATTTGTGCACACCACCTTGACCAAAGTTGTGCGTCCATGGATTTTTCTGATTATAACACCCCTGGGGCAAAAAATGTCTTTTATTGTTGTAGTGCATGGATGGGTGGCGTTTAGTGCTTATAAGATCAAAATTTGATTCATCTACTTATATTGGAATATTCCTTCCAACATTAGATCGGTCATGGATGAGTGATTGTCGTCCATTTCCCATTTCAAAATGGAAAAATTCGATTCAACCAACGTCATGTTCGGGAACGCCATTGCCAGCTTGTCGCAAAATTGGCACAATTGATTAAAAGGGACGTTGATCTTGTCCCATGCCTCATTGAAAGACACCGTGTGCTTGTACGAATCAATGATCTGTTTGATGTGTTGGTCGTTGTTGTACTGCCTGATCACGTCACATTGCTCGACTTCGATCTTGTTGATCTCTTCTTCGGACTAGAAATGATCAAGACGAGGCCATACACGTTTAACACGTCCAATATGAAGTGTTGTGGCACCACCTTGATGAGCTCATGCGGCACAACAAATGGTGCATCGAGCATGCTTGCGTTGTTGTTGCCATCTCGCTCGGCCTTAATGCGATCGCATTTAGTGACAATGAACATGGCGAACCGGGCAATCTACAGCACCACGTCCTTTTGGTTATCCTTGTCGAAGCCCTATAGCACTCCTAGCTGAACGACCTTTGATCTTTAAAATGTTCAATGATGTGCTGGTGTTTAACGCACCAATCACCATCAATGATGTGCTGTTGTTTAACACATTAATTGTTGTTGACGTAGAACTTGTTTTCAATGTATTCCTTGTTGTCATCGATTTCAATGATGCCCTTGACTTTGAACATACTGATCAATAGGTCCTTGAAGAGTCCGATCTTGATATTCTGCTCAATGATGATGAATGATCGGTTTTGCAACTAGATGATGGTCTTGTTGATTTTGTTGATTGTTAGCGTGATGGCGAATGTGATTGTCCACCGCTTGGTCGATGGTGACTTAGAGTGCACATGGGTGTCTGTGTGCTCGATGATCTGTCGTCGACACGAAATGTAGAAGTTGAACGTGTCGTTGAAATGCACCCACCAATTCATCTTCTTTGGGCACATCTTGCCGTTCATATCCATGATGAGCTTCTCCTAGCAACGCAGGTGCACGCACCACTTGTAGACAACTTTAATCCACTGCCCATCTTGAAGCAAGGGAACCATGTTCTTGATGACATTGTCAATCCAATGCGACACACACCAAATGCACAGCACCAAAAACTTGGTGGCTTGTTCGACACAAGTCACGACACCATGATGGCATCTGGTCATTATGTTCTAACCATTGATCAACACGAACATGAGCTTGGCATGCTAGATCGTCATCGCGTCGTTCAACACATAGAAGCGGGCTATTAAGTTGAAAATGTTCTCGGCAACGTGTCGCACAAACATTGGGATGGCGACCAGGTGTAGATTGAACATGACGCCACCGATGTAGATGCGAATGCGCATGTCAAAGAACGAATTAGTACGATGCATGCTACCATCCCCGACGACCGAGAACGCTGAGACCGACAAATGTAACAACAGATCTGCGATCTTGTTCAAGTTGGTGGTGACCAAAGTGCGAATGTATTAGCCAATGTTATGATCATTCATGTTGCCCAACTTCTACAGTTTAAGGTGATCCTTGACGTGACGGATTGTAGTAATAGTTTGTCGAAACGACATGCCACACCCAAACTAGTCGATCGCTAGGAAGAAACACGCGTTGTTTAAGATGTCAACTGTGTACATTTTGTTATCCTCATTGAACTTGAATAGTTTCATTGCGTTGCAATTGAAAGCGATATTCTTCTCCACCTTCTTGCATATTCGCTCCATGTTCATGTGTTGGGCCTCCTCGTCCTCCTTGTTGACCTCATCAATGTTAATGAGGATTTGATTGTCGTTGTAATAAAATAGCTCCTTGATGATGATGTCGACAATTGGCAACAAGATAGTGAAGCGGATGATGTTATGGCTAGTGTTGATGTACATGTGCATCACTTTTGTGCACTAGACTTTGCTATCAAAGTATGCCTCATTGCCATCAATAGAAAGCTCATTGTACTCTTCCCATGTTTTGACATGTTGTTTCAAGCACAACAAATAATGTTACTTAATGAATGGTGTTTTGAAATAATGAATATTGTTGGTCAACTTATTATTGCAACTTGCTGACTTGACGTCTTGACTGCGATACACACAGAACAAGTAGCGCATGCCCATCACAACTGGCGTATTGCCTTTCTTTTTGAACTCAACAATCTCAAAGCCAAACTCCAACACATGCTTGTGTTAGAATGGCATGGTGTGTTTGGTCAACTTAAACATGGCGATAACACAAGCTAGTCTACTTTTGGTCTAAGACCTCCACATACTCACACACACTACTACGACCCTCTTGGTGTGCTTGGAAGTATGAAAATGTTCTAAGAGCCCAAAAAATACATGCAGTGGCACGATATGCACTTCTTGCCGCCCTATTATTGCCTGAGACACACATTACGCGCATATGTTTTATTTTGTGCACTAACACAACCCTTATTTGGTGCACTTTGTGCATCTAAAAATAGAATGCACAAATTTATGAGGCCTACTTATCACTCATTTCCAATAGGATGATTGCCCTATTCTTTAGGATGTAATAACACATGTTGAAACTAACATTTTTTCCTTTTAAAGGGCATTATAAGATGTCCAAGCCATGTTACCCCAAGTTGTCTATTCTTAAGTCCCACCCTTTGAAAGCCTAGTGGTTCAATCTTATCCCTAATTACAAACTTATTTGGTAGATTGTCTACATGAATAAGAGTTTGTTTCACTTCTAGTAAACATGCCTTCAAATATTGTGCAAACACGTCTTTGTTCATGTGCAGGTCTAAGGGTAAGCACTTGGTTATTAGTTCGTCTTACCACACTTGCATTTTGTTTATCCTCAACCCATTTTTTAACAACACTATGTAGTTGTCTTGGCTTGCAACATTTTACAATCACCCATTTTTCATGGTGTCAATGTGGTCATACCATTAACAATCTATGTACCCATTTACTTCGATGCTTCTACAAAAATGAATGTACAACAGCCCACAACACATTTCGGGATATTGTTGCAACTATTGCTTTAGAAATTTGAACACATGTTCAAAAGGAAGTATCCCACCTTTTCCTTTGCCACACCTTATAATGAGTGAATATCCTTATCACCAAAGACGAATTTTGAATTTTGATGGATGTTGTCATTATTGATCCAACTTGCATAGATATGGTGCAACGAGCATCAACAACAATAGCACATGCAACAATGATGTCTACTTAGTAGAAGACATGATCATACACCAAATGAGCGCCAAACAATGATCTCATTTCTTTTGCTAATGAGACATATGGGTGTTTTTATTTTTGTTTTGCTTCATTTCTAATCGTTTGTGCACAAACCACTATTGTGCATCATTGATAGTTTTATTTAATCTCTTTGTGTTTGTTTCTTATTATAAATTGCGCATGTCCATAATTTTGTAATGTGTGCAAGTCATAGCGATTCTTTAATGAGCTACTACACTTGGTCAAGTTCTTCATCTTTTGCACACATCATAGTTAGTGCACCTCTATCACTAACCAATTTGTGGCAGACAACAACTTTTTCATCTTAAGTCTTTTTTTGTTATCGTTGATCATCATTTCATAGCCATGGGTCTTATTCACATAAAGTTTTTCCCTTGTTTTTGTTGATTGTTTATTTTTGTTTTTTCCTCTGGGTTATACTTATGCTCTCATTTGCCTTGTAATTTTGATGGATGGGTTCCAATCCTTTATTTTTAGATACATGTTTTTTCTTCTTCTTTTTGTTTTGGTCATTAACTTTGGTAGCAATAATAATAATATTTTAGAATTAAGCACTATATTAAATAATAAAGCTAGCTAGTGTGCTTGAGAATGTTTTTCAAATTTTGGGCATGGTATTTTCAAAATTTTCAATAAACTCAAATGTAATTAATTAGTGTTTAACCAACCTAGGTACTATGGTAATTATTTTAGGGCCTAATGGCATAAACATACATACATGAGAATAAAGAATTATGTGAACAACTTGAAACCATAGACTTTGAATAAATCCAAGAATCTAATCATGATTTAGATGAATCACATTTCCTTCATTCATTTCAATAACTTAAAGAATCGTGACCACGTGAAAAGTTCTCAAGGGAACCAACCTTTGTATTTTGTGGTACCCTTACATTTTGAGCTTGTATTATTTTTCTACTTAATTATAAAAGGGATAAATGTTATTATCTATTATTATTTTTTTATAAATATGCTTTGTATTGGCAATTGATAAATATCTAAACTTATTTATAAATGAAATAACACCTTTAGGTATATTCTCAATCTAATTTATAAATATTTTCAATGTTCTTTGGGGGCCTTATTTATTTCTAAATGTGTCATAAATTATTTTTCCAAAGTAAATACCTTATTTTAAAATAACATCAATTGTGTACAAATGTAACTGACTCCTCGATGGACAAGTTGTATCAATTAAAAGATAATTAATTTTGCAAAGAACTGATTTGAATTTTTAAAAAAAATCTTTAGAACCCCACAATTTTTTCATATGCAAATTAATAAAAAGAAACTAGATATGATAATTATTCAAAAATCTAAATAATTTCCCAATGCTGCACACCACACTGAAGAATGAATTTTGTTGATATTTTTGCACTTCAATGGATGCATCAACAAATGCTTGAAATAAGTTCATAGTTATCAGAGTTAATAGATAAATTAAGAGTTCATAGATAAATTAAGAAATATGCCCCCACAAAAAGATTTCAAAATATTCAAAATATTTTGGAGAATAACATAAAAGTTCTACTATTAAATCCCACAACTCATAGTTTCACCCAATGATAGATTTGTTCATGCATCAAAAAAGATTTCACATTTAATTTGTTTCCTTAGATGACAAGTCCTATGGAAGGATGTACAAAGGATCTATAAGCCTTCTCTTCATAAATAAGAATACATGTGTAAATGACTGCTTGCCTTTAATTTAACCAATACTACTGAAAGGTAAAATGAAATCATTTCATTATACTTCGGTTTATCATCTTGTATTAAATTTCATGGTTACACTATTATTTTTATATTTCATCACATTTTGTTTTTGTTTTCATCTCGATTCCATATTTGCATTATTTTTATACATATTAAACAAATCAACAAAGTTAGGGCATGTTTCATTTTTTGTTGGGGCCTCCATTTACATTTTCATGTCTAATAGTGAGCTATTCTTAAAGCCCCTTTATAGAGAATCACACTTGACATGGAATAATAATAAATGAAAAATAGTTGTTGAATACTTAGTGTAAGAGTAATTGTCAAATGTGAAATAAGTGGGATTTAGGATGAAATTACTTTTACCACTACTAACAATGGTGGTAAAAACAATTTCATAATTCATTTTTTAGCAACATACTTTTTTTGGGCAGCTTTTTGGCATCTCATTCCCTGTTTCAGCTAAACTGGGGGTTCTAGTTCCTTATTACATTGACTTTGCAAATCACTTTATTGTGTTGAACTATAATTTTCTTGTCTATGTTTAAGTCATTGGTGTTCTAATTGGTGTTTGTTCTAATGCCCATGATGAGTTGGGTGTCAAACAAAGTTAAGAAATCAGATGGGTATTTTTATTGTTGAATGAAGGAATGTGTGTGATGGAAAGGCAGATCCCTACTGGTTGAGACCAAAAACAAACACAATTTATAAGCCCCTCTTCCACAAAAAAGAGTGTGATTTTTGAAATAAAACATAAATCCTCAATTATGAGGTATAAATTCCTTGGTATAATTTTGCAAAATCCATGGACATTTCTTTTGGAAAAATATGCCAAATTTGAAATCTGATATTCATGAGTAGGCCCCGGGCTTAATGTGAAGCAGCCTTTTTTTTTCACTTGAAAATTTGCATTGTTGCTCAAATTGGGAAGTCTTCAAATTAGGTGCCACCTAGACTTTCATTCAACACTGACTTAACATCAAGTGTGAATGCACTATAAATGAATGATGACCATTGGCTAAAGGGTCATGGACAATTGTAACTTGAGACACCAGATACAGTTAGTACAGCTATCTGGTCAATCTTACAGATCACAAGTCCTTAAACATAAATTTGTTTTTAGAATTATCTGTAGCGGTAGGCCATCATGTGTCAGGACATGAGGCTTTTCTAAAAAATTTACATGGGTAGAAGTACCAGTCTGTGTCGAAAAAAAATTCAATTACAAAAGTTTCAATTAGTTGCAAAGAATGCAAAGCATCTTTCATCTTAAGTTGAGCAATATCTGTAGGCCTAACCACTTCCTGACTTCCACTCCTTTGTGACAAGTCCCTCATCCTCATGTGATGACCTATTAGAGATGGTAGCTTGTTGAGATGGAGAGATTTTGACATCTAGTTTGTGGTAACTTGACATACTTTAAATTCTCCATTTTTCTAATACCTTTGTACATTTTCCGAAACAGCGATGTGTTTATTAATAAAAAATTTGCAGGGTTTCGATGCATGGAAAGACCCACAAAACCTGAAACCAAAATCCAAGAAGTAAGTGCTAACTGTAAAGTGAAGAGGTTCTTAACTTCTTAGCCACTCTTGAATTTTAAAGCTAAGGGTAAAAGGGTTTTTTTCAAAAAGGGGAACAAATAGACAAAATCCATTGCAGAGAGGAGCCAGTACAAAGAGAAGGGCCAGCCAGGGGGACTCCTAACCCAGGCCACCCAGAGAAACCAGATACTGAACAAATCTATTTCAGGCTGGCGGTTGGTAGCACCAACGCACCTTCCTGTCAACACATGTGCAAATAGCCTAGTGAGGATCTTCTTTACTAGTGTGGGGTCCTCCAGTTTTTAACGCCCTAAGTAGTCTCTGTTCGTTCTCAGGATATCACTTAGTAAGTTTCATTGTATGCTGTCACTCAAGCCTCCCCTAATCTAAGAGTCCATTACATTTAACTTTTTCTAATTCGACTTCATGCCATTTGATGCTATTGAAAATCATTCTTCTCAATCCATTTGGCCCATAAAGTAACTCTTTGGAGTCGAGTTTCCAAGGCATTGAATTTCCCTAATATTGCCAGTATACTTCAAGTTGATGGCTCATTATTTTAGACTTTTGCATAGTAAAAATCATATTTTGTCAAATTTTTAATTTAAAATTGAAGGGTTGTTTAGACTACAGGTCTTGTGCCATGGTCTATAGAACCTAATGTTACCTCACTTTTTGGATGAAACTGTGAGAAAAACCATGGGCCACTGCCTTTGTTCACATTATAAACTCAATTTGGACCAAAAGAATGGACCTTGTGTATTTTTTTAATAAAAAAATATTTTGTTAAAATAAAGCTTGGAAATGTGGTTACCTCAACTTTTATTCGTTTCCTATCTTTTTCCCCTCTATCATTCTAAGTTTTTTGTTCTTTCGTTCTATATTTTTTGTTTGTTTTTTCCTCTTTGCACCTTTCATGAACAATCACACATCATGGATGAGAAAAAAAACCCTGTTGTGATGGCTATGTTTTGGGTTTAAAGGATAAATTTTTTTGGGGGGGGGAGTGGGGGAGGACTACCAAAATTTCCCTTTTATTTTCTTTTCAAAAATATTAAAAGAAAGACACAATTTTTTTTCTCTAATACTGTTTAAACCTTGAGGGGCAACAAACTTGTGAGGGGGGCACAAAAAATTCCCCCAAATTTTTTTTTCAATTAATTTTTAAAAACCATTATGATTAAATATTAAAGGGCAGCAATTTTTTAAGGGGACTTTCCAAAACTTCCTCCAAATTATACATTTACCAAAAAATGAGAAGAAAAAAATGATCCCATTTTATTGTTGTTTTAGTGTTCAAGGGGTGGCATTTTTGTGGGGGTAGCCATTAAAAATTCCCTTCACTTTATTTTTCAGCCAAAAAAAAATAAAAATCATTATTTTGTTTTAACATTAAAGGGAAACAATTTTACGAGGAGCCACCAAAAATTCCCTCCAATTTTATCTTTCAAAAAATTTATAAACATCAATAAAATATTATAAATCAACAATTAAGATTATTTTGAAACCCATGGACTTTGCTATTGGGCCCACCTCTTTGAAGTAAGCCTGAAAAAATACCAAAGGCTGAAGCAATATTATCCACAACTATGAATGTAATATTCCAACAAGTTTTTTCATCCAAAGTAATTTGCTTGGGCTTGGGCCCTACTTTACCCTAGTATAAACCCAAACTAACCACCCTTCGTAGTTTGGACTCATGAGGGATTCTTAATTTGTGTGGTCCCAAGCCCAAGCCCTCTAGTGTAAACTGCCCCTATGTTCTATCACACTTTACATGGCTAGTTTAAAAATGTATTTGTTACATTTTTTTTTACATTAAATTTTTTGAAACTTGATATGCAACTTATTATAAAGTTAATAAAATGCTTAATGGTCTCATAATGATATTCGAAAAAGTTTTGAATTTACTTTGTTAAGGTTGATTTAAAAATAAAAGAGTGTAATATTGAAGGATACTTTTTTGGCTATTTTTTTTGCATGTTTTGTTTTGGAAAGACACTCAATTTGAATATTATGGTCAACTTTAATTTTCCATGTGTTAATGGCAAGGGCTTCTTGCCATTTTTTGGGTGCGTTCCAAATGAGGGCTTTTTCTGGTTCAATATTTGCCCCCCTAGTTTAGTGTTGTATTTCAACAGTGCTACCTGTTCACTCCACCTCCATAATGCAAGGTCAATAATGTTAATTATATGATGGTCCCATAAAACAACCTCAATGTCAATCCATGAATTCCTTCTGTGACGGAAACTTTTATCCTTTTCAAGGTACTAGATAACATTTCCCAAATTTGCAGGAGTTTGTAGCAACATAGATCAACCCCTATTGCATAGTTTTTTATACAATTGGGATCTCAACTCCCTTTTAGGGGTTAACTCCCAAGTTAGGCTAAAACTATTTTGAATGTTTGACCCTAGGTGTTTGAGGTGAAAAAAGGCAAATAAAAATGGCAAGATACAACATTAAATTAGGGAAAGAATTACTCAAGTTGAAAGAAGTTCTCAAAATGAATGTAACCAAATTATGGAGCCCAGTGATCGAACAAAATTTCTAGCTAACATAGAAAGATGTGTCCAAGCAGTGAGATAAAAAAGGTGCTAGGTTTATATGGTCATTTTGGTACCAAGTGCTTGTAGTTAATACTTGGAGAGCAAAAACAAACCAACTACCACATTAGGCTAAAAGAACATTGTCCAATATATATTTGAAGGGGAGAAAAGCAAATTGATCTACATCAATCACCTCCCTAAGAATTGGTTGTAGTCCAACTATAAGGCCTTAATAAAAAAATTCTAAGAAACATTTAATTGAGTAATTAGATGTTAGTTACTTAGGTTTTCCTTCTCACTCAATTTAAAATATATATATATATATATCAAGCATTTATTCATGGTGCCTCTTGCCATATCTTGGTATCATTGGAAAACCTTGATTAAGTTGGGTGCACCAAGTTAGTTTCATAATGTTTCAACCTACACTAGAGAAATTAGTGCATATTGAGCAATTTTTTCATAAGTTTGAATGAAAATTCTCATTTGCAACTTTCATGCATAAAATAACATGGACATTAAGGTCTTGAATGCAAGTGCATCAACTCACTCTCTTGAAAATAGTTCACCTCCCCTAAGTCCTCTTCATGTTCATCTAATACTTTATTTTTGCAGATTAGAAGTTAAAAAAGAACAACCCTCTCTTGGATCATTTGTTTATTTTTTGTAAATCATGACTAGCGCATCAATGTTAGTAATTTCAAAACACATCTTCATAACCATGTGACTAGGCTTAAAACAAACAAAAATCATTCAAACTCAATTTGAGATCCCCATAATATGCCCTAAATCAACCAAGCCTAAAAACACACATTTGGAACTTCATTGTATGGTCCTTCCACCAAGTTAAGGGTTTGATAGCCTCCACTCCAAAAACAACAACCCACATAACATCTCAAGCTTAGACACAATTAAAGATTCACTAACTGTTAAAGCAAATATTGGATCATCGAAAAAGGAAATTGTAAACAAATATGTAACTTGGTAGTGCATTGTTGGCTACACCACGGTTAAAAAATTGATTAACTTTGACAAATAAAGCAATCATTGCCTTTTTATCATGTAATAAAAAACAACAAACTATTTTCATCTATCTGTGCATAAAAAACTTTGGGATACATATTGATGCCAATGGTGGCATGTAGTGCACATCATACAAGACTCAGCAATACCCTCCAATCTGGTTCAAAACATATTGCTTCACAATTGGTGTTAAAATATCCATGACATCACAAAGAATTTCTTATGTCAAGTGAAATGGTATTTTAGCTGGCATATTAGTAGAGGAAATTTGGAAAATACCGATTCAATTCTATAGTTCGATTTTGATTGTAACAAACATGTGTGCAATAGTTCAAACTTTCATACCTAGGCCAGTCTAGTATCAGAACCCTAAACTCTGATGACCCTAGTATAAGTATCACCTACGTATTAAAAAATTTCATACCCAACTAGTCACTTCATTTATACCCAAACTCATACCTGTACTTCATACCAAGGTTGACCCTTTTGTACCAGTTGATGACCTTAATGGTAAGCCTGTCTCACTATACTGCAAATGCCTAGTATAGGTGTTTCCTTCTGTTTCCTATTACAGAGCTTTCGAAGACTTTTGCCACTACCCCTTGAAGCCTCATTTCCCAATTTTGTGGTTGTGTCTGATCCATGACTGCTTTTCTCCGTGGAGAAGCCATTACGAAGCCTCACTCATAAGGTGAAGGCGCTGGTTCACCCTGGCCTCATTTCTGGCCATATCAAATTTCTTTAGCCAGTAGAAAAACTTGGGTGTTTATCAGCTCTGTCCATGGGGAAGAGACTAATCATTGGGCATAGAAATTTTGCTTTAACTTGACCCAATGTAGGAGTGTCATTTAGAGTATCTGTTAGCATATGATGGATGGGCCTCTTCCATAGAAGTTTTTATGTATGCAGATAAAAGCTCTACATTGAGTAAGTGAAGGTTTTATTTTGAAGTTTGAACCTGCCTTAAAGGGCAGAGTCATTAAGTGATGAGCTGCTTATTTCCGGTGCATTTCTAGGGCACATCGTTTGGCGGAATCACGGCCAGTGGGACCATTACAGACAGTGATTTCCTGGTCACATTCATAATCTCACTCTGGAGTCTGGACCATGCCCCTACGACTCTCAGATCAAGGTCTTGAACCAACACCGATTATTCATTAGTAGCAAAATATCACTAGATTTCTCTCGTGAAATGGTACTGGTGAGCATTAAACACTTCACTCCAATTTGGAAGTGTTTGAAACTGCCGGATGAGTAAGAGATGCCTTGGGTGAACCAGGGTCCAGCACTTACACTGGTACCACAGCAAAACCCTGTCCCTAAGCAGTATAAATAAGCATTCCATAGACACAATTATGGTCCTCCAAAAGGGACCGAAACCAGGTTTTCAAACTCCCACTGTTTGAAACTGCATACAAGCTTGTCTCAGCCACTGATTCTACATGTGTCTTGTTTGTTCCTGTTCATCCGCGTCTTTTTTAGAATGGGCAAGACCCTAGGATGAGGGAAATACTGGAGCAAGGGCCTCCTCAAGGAGATAGCAGAGTTCAGCTCCAATACACAAAATTGTGCAGGACCTTACTCCAGTGATGCCCTCTTCTTAGGACCTTACCCTACACACTATGAGGCCTCACACACAAAGGTGAAGGTAGCACTGTAGGTGCTGGTTGACCCTCGTGGGCTAGATAGCTCGTCTCAACTTCAAAACTGTTATTATATCTAGCATTGTTTTTCGAGTAGACAAAGGTACAGGTGTCCTGGTATGTTATTAGATGTGGCACAGAGTGGCCATTAAAGCTACTTGTCAGAATCCTGACACAAAACACTGATTGGTGTAGTGCGAGACTGGGAGTCCTCCCAAGCCTTAAATTTGAGGCCTTCAATGCCCTTAATGGCGTCTAGTCCTTCCAAAGAAGGGCAGACGATTGTGGGACCCTTCACATGTGAAGGGCAACATTTTGTCAAATCCAACATTTTGTCCCAGCCTTGAATGGGAAGCGCACTTGCAAAAAAAACAAACTATTTGATAACAATGTCAGAAGATGTTAAATGAGGCCCAGAAGTGAACTGGCGCCCATCAGTCCACCAATCCGGATGGATGGTGCACTGATGATTTCACTTTTTCATCCCTATGTTTGCCAAGATGCTTAGCACACATTGACATTTTTCCCCCATGCTCAACCCTAATCCCAATATTTGTTTGGTTTGAACAACTTTTCCCTCACCCTTACCTACCTATATATTTTTGTTTCTTTTGAATTCCCCCCACCCCCAAATCTAGTCTCATGTACCTACTTTTGAATTCTTTCCTCTCAGCCCCACCTAGTCTCACAAACTTACCTATTTCTTGTCTTCTTTTGAATTGTTTTGCCCTATAAGACCATGGACTCGTGGCTCAAAAAGTAGAACTTGGAGAAGGGATATTGCATGAAAATCTCAAAAATTACAAGGGGAAGGGCAGTTTTCAATGATTGTCATGGGAAGGCAGCTCTGCCTTCCAACATATAATCAGGAAAATAAAGCAAAAATAGAAAAAAAAAAAAAATTGGATTTTTCAGTTGTACTTGAAAAAGGGCCAGAAAATACCTACTTTCTAGCCCCACGTCTTGGGTACATTTGCAAGCTTCTAGTCCAATAAACCGGCAAACCGATGCCTTCCACCTAACTGCCCTGCTTGTAGTGAGCTACTACCTTCCACCAAACAACATGTAGAATTCTTTAGTGCTTTGCAATAGAATTGTCTAGCAACTTTCCATATTCTAAAGAGCCAGCTTGAGGTGTAACACAAGAAAAGATAATAAATTAATATCATAATTACAGTATCATACATCAAACTATAATAGATTATTATTGCTCTAACAAGTAAGGTAAGAATAAAAAAACAAACATGAGGACATTGCATGATACACACAAGTTCTACAATCTCTACACAACATTTGTATTATTTTTTCTTCATATCACATTCCTCTCTTCCATTCCTCCAAAGTTTTTCATACAATAAATCTCCAAATCCCCTTTTCAAGAGATCATACAAGGCACACATTACTCCCACCAAAATAAGTCCCTTTTATTTTAATCCATTCACACAAATCCCTCTAATTGATTAGTAAACAAATACTAATCACCCATTTTTTCCAGCCAACTAACCTAAGGTGTCATCCTCAAGATAACTAAAGGATAGTAAATAATTTATCTCTGGTAACTATTTACATCGCAAACTTACTAACTTCATTGGTTCATTCAAGAGACACATAGAGTCTATTATTTCATTGATTCAATTTTTTTGCACATAGATGTCATGCATCTAAAACACATATGATGCATGTATAAGCAGGATAAAATAGTTTCAACTTTGTGATGTAGTTACTAAGATGCTCATAAGATTAATTAGTATAGGTGAAATTTTTACCCTTAACATTATCCCTATTTTACCCTATATTATGTCCTACTAATTTGGCCTAGGTAATCTTGGAATTTTAAAAAATCATTTTCCACCAATAGCTAAGTGTGCATTAAATGCTAAAAGGGCATAGGTGCATGTTCCTTATACTATCTACTACCTACCATCCTCCATCTTGTGATGGCTAAAAAACCTTCCCCCATCAGCTATGTATGTTGGTTGTGTGACTATATAGGATAATAAATTTGATATCCATTCAATTTGACCCCTTTTTTGGTTTTGGTTTAAAGATAGGGGGGGAGTCAGTTGGAGTACCTAGTTCCACTTCTAGAACTACTAGAAAGTAATGTTGAAAAGGTACAAGAGAGTGGGGTTGGTCTTTTACCATTACCTCTTCTACTACTGTTCATGGAGAAAGGGTGACAATAGTTGTGTGCACTTCAACTTCGACCTCCTACAAAAAAAACACTCAAATGGTTCCATAAATTTCAAATGCAAGGCAAGCTTGCCTCCAAGATTAGAAGGTGATTCACATAGGCACAATCTTGGGTGAAGTTTTCTCATCTTCGAACAACCCACAAACTAAAAAATCACATGAGCAACCATTTAGTAACATTGATTAGCATAATCACATGGTCTTCATTGTTGGTGATGTTGAGGTCATGGAAACTCCATGTGGGGATGGCATATAGAATGATGTTTACCAACCTCACATGTTCAATGTTCCACATTACCAAAATCCACTACGCAATGTTGCACTTTGAAGATAATTTCCAAGACGACTGTAATTGAAGTTCCTATTCCAATTTATTTTGGTATGTGGTATTAGTTATCAAGTGCACCCTTCATACTACACAAGTTCTAGTTTTGTGCTAATGATATGAATCATTGCATGGAGGCACCAAGCATAGATATGTGGTGGATAGATTAGTTGTACCCGAAATTTTGGCCTATGCAAAAAGGTACCAAACGCAAGATGAGGTCATATATCTTGAGAAAGTAGGTTTTGTTCTTAATGTATGACATTATATCTAGCCTTGTAACCTATTTGGTGCAAAAAGATTTACTCCAATACATCAATTGTTAGATGTAATGTCATGGCATACAACACACAATGGTAAGACTATTCAACTAACAATCTCATTTAAGATGTCTAAACAACATTACAATCAATGGGAAGTTGGTCGTCTCTTGGAAGCAATTGTAAACCCACCATTGGAGGTTCATGTGCTTGGGTATGGATGAATTTACAACATTTTGTTCAGTGCTCTTGAAAATAGGAAGCAAAATGAAGTTACAATTGGGTACTTCCCAAATTGTAATTGCTTGGATTTTTTGGGCATTGTTGTTAGTTTGTTGGGTCAATGAGGGAAGTGGATGCCTTGCAAATACTTGTATTATGTATTGCAACTCATGATTTTTGTGGGAAGTTTGAAAATTTTATTCATTTCCCCACTTGGAGTTATGATGCAATTTGTTGTTTGTTGGATCCAAATCTAGCTCCTAAGGAAGTGATTCATGCTTAAAAATGACATTTGAGTGCTTATAAAAAGATGTGTGTTCAAATGTATTATATGAAACAATATGAATTATCTTCATTTTCATTATAGTGGTCTTGTTGGCATGATTTGGGATTTCAAAAATCACCTTTTTCTATTTTGAAAACATGTCCAATATTTCATATATTATCTTGTCTTTTAAGTCTTTTAAAGCAATGTCAAACTTTTTGTATTTTATTCTTGTGTTACTAATAACCAAGCAAGGTCCTTATCCATAATCATTAGACACAATAAGATGAAACAAAAGCACAATATGCCCACTAACAACCAAATAGGTGACATGGAAAATTATCATTGTCACATCATAAAAAGATTCTTGACACATGGAAAAATATTCCTATCACATGGCAATAGGAATCTTATTGGATAGCAGGCATATTTTATCCACATGGCAAGAATATTTTTAAAATATTCCTTCATACTCATGAAATCAAGCTCACATGCTTGTAGCTCATGCTCGCAAATTCACAACTCATGTTCATAGGCTCACGCAATAACTACATTGTAAATAGAAGTCTAGATTTAATTGGAACAACATGTATTACCAGTTATTCTATTGCTCTAGTATGGTTAGTATAACATTTTAACTTATATTAATAAATCAATGTTTTTATAGACTACATCAACTTCTTTATGCTTAAATCAAGGTGTTTCATTTCACACCCACTATATCCAATCACAAATAAGGTAACAAACATGTGTTGAAAATAGTGGTGATGAAAACATATGTTGTTCTAACCTATAAGAAATTTGTTAATTTGATCAAGTGTTCATAATAAATTTCAACATGTTCAATAGTTTATTGTTGAATGTTTCATAATTGCATGTAAACCTCCTCATCATCCTTCAAAGTTTTGAACCATTTACAAAATGTTTGTTTTAGTTTTTCAAATGTGAAATTTGGATGATCTTGAACAAAATTTTCACCCCATTTAGAAATATTATATTTGAGAATGAAACCAAATAGGTTGATAATGTTAACTTCCACAATTTCGCCCTTAGCTTTAATAGTTTTTTTTAATATATTAATGTGAACATCAAGGTCAATGTCTTTCATGTAAATTGGGTATTACAATTTCTTACATGGTAGCTTGGTTGATGGTTCTAATATAAGTTGTGTAATAACTCATGGATACCATGGTGGCATGAACATACATGGATTAAGTGCTAGTCATTTAATTGATCCAATAAGTGGATTGAATGGTGGTCCTGTAGGTGATCTTTGACGCACTCCCAAGTCCCTTGTTGAACCCACTTGAAGGTCCAACTATGTAAAGTTGCAGAAAGTTGGGACTTGAGGGTCGTTCTCGACTTTCAGCACTAAAAGGGGGTAGAGGGGCATGCTAGAAGTCCCGGGATTAGATTAGGAAGAGGGACTAGATTATCAAGCTCAAATCTGCATCCAAAACCAACCACAAAAGGGTTAGTTAGCATTCAGGAACACCCTTGGGTGTTGGGACAAGCCACGGGCACTTTGACACACAAGACTCACCATGGCCCGAACTCAAGGGAAGCCACCACCTTCCCCCATATAGTATACTCTGCAGCTCTCCGCCGAAGCTACATCCAAATGGCTCTTTTTCCCGGGATTCTTAAGTTGGAGTCCCGAAATTGTCTTGGGTTAGAGTCCTGGGACTTTGGACGCTCGTAGCTCCTCGCCTCAAACTCAGATTGGGACGAGGTCTGAACCAAAGTTGTAGGTCTCATCGAGAGCTTTCCAATGCCATGTCACATTTCTTGAGGCGACGTCGGGAAGAGGTCGATTCTTGACTTTTAATGGTCGGGAGTCAAACTATCAATTTGATTCCCGGCCCTTCTTTTGCCCATAACTTGGGCTGCAGATGTCCAAATGGCCCATGCGAGGCCATTTTGGGCATCTACTCTTCAAGACCTTTCCATTGATATAAGGAACGCACAAAGGCGAGGAGATTTGACCCCTCAGATTGTCTTCTAAATTTTCAGGAGTCCCGAAGGACGCCATTTTCCCACTTTTGGGAATGTGAGTTGCATTCTCACACTTAGCCCCAAAGTGGGGGTGCGACAATCTCTTTTAAATGAACTTCCTCCAAGTGAATCTCCAAGTTGTCCTCCATTCGGTGGATGATGAATAAAACTTTTCTTGGCACATGAACTACAAAACCATCACCAATTCAATGTATCTCAATATTTGTTGTTGAATGAGTCCTTTATCCTTGTTAACAACTAGTTGAACCACTATAGTGAACTGATTACCAATAATGTGTGGTGTCTATATTGCCAGCATAACAAGTTGCTCTAGTATTAAATACATGACATATAATCTAGGTATGCAACTATGGGATTCCTAAAAATCAAAAGATTAAATCATTTTGTTCTAGTAAGATATGTTAATTATAGGCTCAAATTGTAAAATATGTCATCAACATACATGACATTATACCATATTGGGTATGTTGATGGGTCTAAATAACATTTGACGAACCAATGTGTTTACTTTGCATTTAGGACTATTGTCCCTTTTAGGATCCTTTTGCCAAAAAAACATGTTTTCATAAAAGGGATTATGAAATGAAACTTTTTGTTTATTGTATTTATTGTTGCCTCAATATGTCATGTTTTTATAATCAATTTTGAATATATATGTATAAATTTTGCTAGATTTTGTGTTTCGTCTTAAAAAATTGTCACAATTTCAAATCATATTAAAACATGTTAACATATTCAAGTTTAATTTCTTATTTGTAAGGTTTTTTTTTTTTCAAACATTAAATATCCATGGGTGCACCCATCCTATAAAATAGGAGGGATATTATAGGTATTATTCCTTGAAAAGGGGAGTGATAATATGACTTATTATAATTGCAAAATTCTTCCCCTTGAATTAAGGAATAGGTGTGAGAACTACACCTTTCATATGCCTTGTGATCTATGTATGTTTAGGTTCATGATAACTTGGGCTCCATGCCTTATGATGAAAGGGACATTCCTTACAAAACACATGGCCGCACTTGATTATGCTTCATCCTAGGTGCCTTATTTTGGGAAGGGCTTCAACTCACAAGTGGGGGACATTCCCAAAATATAAGGCCACATTAATAGGCTATTGCCTCATCCAAGGCCTTTTATTTGGGACATGGCCTCATCTTGGGCTTTGGGGACATTCCCACAGATCTGGGCTATGCACATTACTTGTTTGTCATAATTCAAGCCTTATTTTGCGAATCACCACACCTTTAAGGGGATTTCACCTACCATGATTTCTTGAATGCTCAATCATTGCATATAACTATTTTTTAAACATGTTTTAGCTTATGCTTGGATACCAAACTAAAGGTCCAAGTCCAAAGAAATCCTTTTGTAAACAATTAGTATATCAAAATACCATCTATTTGCCAACCTTTCAAAAAGTCATAGTCACCAAAAGTGGTATCTTTGTCGACATGGCGAGGTGGCAACAATGGGATGAGTGGGTATTTTGTGAAAGTTTATTTGATCACAACATTCAAGTAAGGCATGCTTGGAATATCATCAATTCTAACCATTCGAATCATTGTTTAATTTTGACCACCTATAACATCAACTACTTCCTTGTACAAACGCTCTTGTATTGTAGGATTCCTTGCAAGCTCAAACATGATCCATTCAATTATCACCATGGTTGCGTTTGCATTTAAAAGTATTGACTCCCATAGTAATAGCTCCATTTGTAACTCATGCAAATGTGTTGTTTTTGTTAACAAAATATTTGCAAAACATTTCCTTGGTCCTTATAGTCTAACTACCCAATAGACCACAATATGTAGATTTCAATTGACTAAATAATGAATCTAAAAGTTGTCGAAACTCAAACTACATGATGATCAAATTAGTTGATTATGTCTAGCTCTAGAAACTCATAAAATTACATGTTTTGCACAATTTTCAGAAGATGTTATTTGGAAATTAATTAATTACTTACATCCAATTGATTTTGTAAACATTTGCATTGTTCCTTGACAAGGCTTTGATGATAAATTTGTCGTTTTTTGATGGCCTTGATCTTGTCCTTTAGACTCTTGTTAGGTACCCATTTAAAAGCAAGGAAAAAATCCTACTAGTCAACTTTGATGATGATCTTGAATATAACATCAACTAATGTGTCAAACATCTCCCACTTTGTTGCAACTCCCAACTCTAAACAATCAACTTCCTTTGGCACATAACCCTATACTTGTAAAAAGAATGTAGACTCCCATCTCATAACATGGAATAAAAAACACCCAACACATGATATCTCTTGATTAGCTATGACATGCATGCACCACATCTTAGTTCCACCGAACAACCTTTTTTTTGTTAGCTATCTATAGCCAAAATGATATATTAAAAATTAAAAGTGCTAAAATCAAGTATTTTTTGAGATTTTTAATACCCAAAATTTGTTCAATTTTTTAAAAAAATCACCAAATTTCTAATACATGGTTCTAATAGGTTATCTGAAACATGGAAAAGGGGAAAAAAGCTATCTTGAGGTATTCATAAACATCAAACACTACAGCTTTGGAATGAGGACTATTGATTTTCAAGTCTAAGAACATGGAATCCAACATGGAAAACAAAACATTTTTTCAAATAGGTTGATTTTGTTTCTACCACACATTACATGAATTCATGCAAAATCTTTTGTGCAAGTAAGCCAAAGATACATAAACAACAAAACTTCATAATATTTGAATACATATACCAATTGATGAAACTTTAATATAGGATTGTAGCTATTTGCGTACTGATGTTGAGGAGATGACCGACTAGAAGCTTCTTCAGCATGTAGTATTAATTGTCATAATCTGAGAATGCAGTATTTGTTTTATCCCTGGTTATAATTTGCAGTGCTAGAGGTAATTTTCTGGATGATATTATGTCATATTTCGTGATCATGGCATGTACAAAAGAATTCCTAAAAGCACTTAGCAAATAGATGACAAGCATTTCCTTCTTTGTGAAAAACATAGAGTTTTCCCAAAGAACTTTGAGAAAGAAACTTCATCTATCAAGTAGCTCAAGATCAGTCTTGAATTTTCTTTTGTACCTCCTTCACAATCTTAGGTGATGTGATGACAACTTGTTTGACTGAGCCAACTTGGATTGAAAATATGGGCTCGTATTTTGTAGCCAAGTAGTGAAACTCTGGTGTAATTTTCTTTCCTTCAACAATTGCAACAGATTGCCCAAAAACGGTAGTCCAGGAATGGCTGTAATCAAAATCCAAACCCATTGCAAAAAAAGACTTGATTACGCTTACTCTAAGAAGAATCCTGGAGTAGAATCTAGACATATGTGCTCTATGCATCATATTGTGTTAGCCAACAAATATCCCTTTACACTCATCTTCTAGCTATTGCTAATTGTAATTTCTAAAATTGCTAAAGAAGATTTTAACATAATTGGCTTCGTGGTTTCCATAAGCACCAATTGCACGGTCTCTGAAGTAAGTTCAAGGTATTGAACAATAATATTGGAAGAACTTAGAGGGAAGCAAGGCTCACAAGGAGGGAGATTTTTCTTCTTGAAGGGAAGAGAGGTGGCGAAATGGACAAGGATCCAAGGCACAAAAAGCATGATGAATGCCATTAAAGCCCCACTAAGCTTCTCCCGCATTACCAGCTCCAAAGCCATCTCCCAGTAAGGCTGCAATCTGGTAAATATCACTTTCATTGCCATCTCGAGTAGTATCCAGATTGGAAGTTTTGATCTGGAGGTGCTAAGAGACTTTGGTCTCAAAGTCTTATAGCAATCTGTCATCCACATGAGCTCTACAGCATGAGCGACTCCTGCTGGTTGCTTCCCAGCCATCTCCCAGTAAGGCCGCAATCTGGTAAATATCACTTTCATCGCCATCTATGGTAGTATCCAGATTGGAAGTTTTGATCTGGAGGCGCTAAGAGACTTTGGTCTCAAAGTCTTATGCAATCTGTCATCCACAAGCTCTACAGCATGAGTGACTCATGCTGGTTGCTCCCCAGCTTGATCATCATGACCTTAATTGCATACTAAGAGCAAATCCACCAACGCTCCGTATGTGACCCTGCACTGGTAACCTTGGATGAGGTTCATCAGTCAAATCCAGTGAATCCATTGGAAGACTACCAGGACCCTGACAGTGAAAAAATGCAGAGCTTTGAGAGCCCTGGAGGAGCCCTTGAAGAGTCTAATAAACACAGTCAAATTGTATTTATTCACTGCTCCTTGTTTCCGATTGGCTAGATAGTTTGATTGGTCCAAGTGGGTTGCTGTTAGTAGTCTCCTACCAACTTGCAGTCTCAGTTTCAGTTTCAGTTTTATAGGCAGGGTTGGGAAAAAGTTAGTACCCTAACTAAAACCTGGATTTGAGAAATGTTTTTGCAGTGTCCCATACTGAGCGTTGGTGAAGATGCTCTAACTGGCATACATAGACTGGGCTCAAGTGCAACGCCTGATCAATGACGTCCAGATTAGATATTACTATTAACTGTAACACCAATGTTCTATTTTATGGGTGCAAATTACTTGTTTCGGGCTCTTCTTTTCCCTCAGAATTTAAAGAGGTTTCTGATTTTGAACCAGCTTTGCTTGGCATCTCTATACGTGCACCATTTGGATTTGACAGCCATCTAATATTCCAGAGCTAGGATCGTAGCAAATATTAGATCTCTTCCCAAGGTAGGTTCCAAAGCATATGTGTGAAGCCAAGTTTGTGCTGTGTCACACACAGTCTCAAGGTGCAAAGTATGCAACCCATAAAATGCCTCTAATGCTAAAAATGTGCCACACTTTATTGAAAAAGGAATTAATATGGAGGGGAAATACAAAAGAAAATGATAATCCAACTTGAATTCCTACAATTTCAAACCTTTTAAGTTGTTCCAAAATCATGTCACAATAATGTCACTTATTGTTTTACTACTTTACTAATTTGGACCCCTCTATTTCACCATACACATACACATAAATAGGTATAGATATAGGATGGTTTAAGTTATCATATTTCAAATATTTAATATTTTTCATTCATTAAGATTGATGGAAAAAAAGTTTAGAAATATCTTGAGAAGTATGCCAATGTAGTCCTGCCTGGGAAACCTTAACTAATTTGGACTACAGAGGTATTGAAGAATCAAAGCTCAACTACTAACTATGTGTAACAAGGTAGCAGTAGGAATGGAAGGTGGGTTTAGGAAGGGGGCAAGTCTGGAGGTGGGCAAACCCACTGATACCCCTTGGTATGGAGTTTGTTTCTATATCTTTTCCCATAATATTCATTTTAAAAATCCAAATTCCAACATTTACCCACTCATCAAAGTCACATTCTTTTGTAAATTCATTAACTTACATCTCCATAGCCATTGCAAATGAAACCTTACAACACATACACAGTTCCATTTGTAACATATGTTTGCAGAATGTAGCTTTATGAACCTATGGCTGAGTTTTATCAAAAAAGATAATACGCATGTGGCTTGGGATAATATACATTTTATACATAAAATATATTTGTGCATATTTCTTAATTTCGTGAATATATTTATTTTCAATCCATACTTTATCATATGTTGATATCATCTATATAGATAAAGGTACATTTATTTAAATATTTTGTCTTCATATGCATGCTATTGATTCCCATTTGGTATGCTTACCTCATTGTCCATAGTGTAACCTACCCCATTGTCCCAAGTGTGAGCATGAGTATGTAATTATTCTGAATGAGAATATGATCCTAAGATAAATCTCAATTCTGAAAAAAATATTTTAAATTAGTTTCCAGTGAAAACAGTTACTCAAAATTCAATATCTCCCACATAGGCTTAGGTCTATATAGCCTATTCCATTGGCCCAATTGTGAACTAGTCACCAAGCTAAAATTTCCTTCCAAAACCATTTTTTGTAATTTAACTGAATTTCCAATGACAAAAACTACTCAAAATTCAATATTTCTAACACACTAGCTCAAAAAATATCCAAATCGCCTTCATTAAATCCTACTCACTAAGGGCTTTCCAACAATCTCAAGAGTGCATCCAAATAATACTTTTTAGTTTTGATCTAAATAAATCTTCAATGAAAAAATTGTTCAATACCCCATTTATTGGTTTTCTTAATACTGGTTTTTTTGGGGTTTTAAAATTTCTATTTTCTTCATTTTTTCTTGGATTTTATCCTCTTGTTTTTCTTATTTTTATTTATTTATTTATTTATTCTTTATGTACTTCTTTAGAATTTGGTTTTATATTTCTCATTTTATTTCTCCTTTTCACTTTCTATAATTAAAAAAAATACTATCATTTTTCTGTGGTTGGTTTTCTTTATATATATATATATATATCTATATATATATATATATATTTGGAGTTTTAAGATTTTTTGATTTCTTGGATTTTTCTGGATTTTCCCCCCTTTTTTCTTGTTTTTAATTTTTTCTTTTTTGCTTTTTGTACTTCTTGAAAATTTTGGTTTTATAATTCTTGTTTTATTTTTTTCATTTTCTATACTTAAAAAATAAATCTCTCTTGTTTCTTTTTTCTTATTATTTAAATGATTTTAAAATAAAATTTTGGAGGTTTTAAATTTTCTATTTTTCTGGTTTGTTTTCCCTTTTTTTTTTTGTTTCTCTTGTTTTTTATGTTTTTCTTATTTTTATTTTCTATTTCTTGTTTTTTTAATTTTTGAAAATCTTATTTATCTCTATTTTTTCGTGCTAGTTTTTTTCCCCATTTTTTTTGGGTTTTCTCAATACTATTTTTGGGGCTTTTATTTAATTAATTAATTTATTTGTTTCTATTTTGTGTATGTGTGTGTGGGGGAAAGGGTAAACCCCTCTTTTTTGTGTTGGGCAATTGCTTGAACAAAGACCTATGCCACATGTGAGTGGGATCACTTGTGAAATGATGGACTATGAATAAAATCAACATGGATGCCCACATTGGTAAGAGTCGTTTTTTTCAAGTTGATCATTTTATTAAACATTCCAATAGGCGGTGTGGAGTCCATCCTCCCATGTAATGACCAAATTAAAGAGGGATGAAAATCTTGTTGGTTTGATTTGAGTTAGCAAGGTCTCTTATGCAAAGGGTCTTACATATGTTTGGGATAGCCAAAATTGGACAAGATCTTCATCCAAAAAGGAGTGTGAGAAAAAGATCATTTGACTTATGAATTACCATAAATTGGAAATTATTCACGACTGATAAGTTCCATCATATTCAATTTTCACTTCAAATTTGCATTGTGCTTCAAACATGTGTTTTCCAAATTATATTCATTGGTTTGTGTGTATATCCACTTTAAGATTCAAGGTACCACCAAGGAGGCATTCATAGTTGATTTGGTGAAGATAATTTTGGCAAACTAGCAAACACATGACAATATGTTCAATTTGCACAAAATGCAATGGCACATTATCAGAATGCAAATGGATTATCATTGAAATTTATTAGTGAGAGTTTTAGTTAGAGTGAAGGTGAGAGCAATTTCCATTTTTAGACTAATACACATTTTGTACCATGCATATGGCATCCATGAATTTTCCATGCCACATTTTTGTAGATTCATTTAGCCTCCATGGATATAGCCCATTGACACTAGAAATGAATTAAGTAAAAATATCTAAGTTTGTAAAAAGTTTGAATTTTATTTGTACAAAAACAAGGTTATTAAGATCCATATATATTGTATGTGCATCTTGCATTAAACAAAAAATTGATTGGATGTATTCCTAGTACATGAGGGTATTACAATTGGAATCCAAACGTTTGTGGAAGTTCTAGTAAAACCCAAAGGTGTGATTTTGTGCAATACCCTCATCATAAAAACAATTCCTTATTTCATAGTTGAAATTTATATATATATATATGATGAGGGTATTACATTTATTACATTTACACTTTTGTTATGCAATACCTTTGGGACAAGACAAAACATAGGGTATTTGCAAGTTAGAGTGGATCACTTTGGGCATGAAAGTTCATTTTTTTGAGCACCTTTATAGATTAGAATTTGTCCCACATCAAATTATTGTTAAATTTTGTGAAAAAGGACTCATGTATGTGATTGTTATATAATCTAGTGTGATAGAATCTTGAAATTATTTGAAGTTGAATTATCATCGCATATTAGTTGCAATGTGACAACACATAAAGGATGTGTAAATGGACTCACCATATGTTGAACTTATAATGAACAAAATTCATTTTTTCTCCAAAACTCAAAAACGTGATTAATAATTTAAAATGGGTTTTGGCAAATCATTTGAATGTCACACAAAAATTTTATAGATTTTACATAGGCCAAAAAATGACCAAAATGGTGAAGTCTTTCATTATTACATTTTTATGAATTAATAATTTTTTTTTCACAAACATTATAGCTGATGAGGTTTTACATGGTCATGTGTCATTTCTTTTTGAAAAAGATGAACATTTTTACAGGTTTATAACTTTACAATTTTCAGCCTGTAAATAAGACATTGTAAAACATATTTTTAAAGATTCAAAAAATTGGTCAAAAGTGACCCACTCTAGCTTGCAAATATCCCATATTCCATCAACCCTATCCTTAAACTTAATACATCCATGATGGTATTACATAACCTTAATAGGAATAGGGTAAACCAAATAAGGATATTGCAATTGAACTAATTTTTTTTACCTTAGTATTATGTGAAGCCACAATTAAATATTGGTTAACACCCACATTAAGGTATTGCATATAAGGTCAACATAAATTATTTCCAATATGTCTTTAGGGTATTGCATTGTTGAATTATATAAAACGAAACAATTTCAATTGGCTTAAGGATATTACAAAACACCAAAATGATCCAGAAGATATGCGTTACCCTAAAGAGGGTATTAGGGTAATGTAGATGAGAATAGGGTTGGATATGATATTGTCAATGTGTCCATAGGGTATTGCATTGTTCAATTAGATGATATGAAATATAACCTAGGCATGAGGGATTGCATAAGACCAAAATAATCTAGTAATTACATTTTTGAATCGAATGAAGTGAAATATATTATCTTGGGCATGAATATTGCATAACAACAAAATAATCCAATTCATTTGCATTACTTTGATGAAGGTAATGCATGTGTGAATTTGGTTGGATATTATGTTGTTAATGTGTTTTTAGGGTATTGCACAAATGGAGTAAATGTGATAAAATAGTTACAACTGGCTTGCTTAGGTATTGCAAAATAATAAAATGATATAGTGCATTTGCATTACCTTGATGAGGGTAATGCATATGGACATTAGGTTGGATATGTTATTTCCAATATGTCCTTGGGGTATTGCATTGTTGAATTAGATGAGATGAAAGTAGTTTAATATGATTGAAAGTATTGCATTATAGTAAATTCATTGTGTTCATACATTAGTTTGATGAGGGTATTGAAAAAAATAATCAATTACAATATGATAGTTTCCCTCTGCCCTAACAATATTGCATTTCAATAAAATCATCCAGTGGGTGTGCATTACCCTTATGAAAGGAATGTGATGATTAAGTAATTTATATATATATTTTTGCAAGTTGTGTTATGGGTATGGCATGAATTTGAAATCTAATAACTATGAGGAAGTTCAATGAGGGTATTGCAAGAATTGTTACATTAGTGGATTGATGTGGCTCGAGTAAAGATATCAAGTTCATTTGCAATACCTTCATATGATATTTAAGTGTTGAATTTTATAGGGCTATAGAAAAAAAATCTAGTTTAGTTGCAATACATTTTGTTAAGTCATTGCAACATCGTTATTGACAATCATAAAGTTACAAGGTGTAATAGGGAGGTAGGTAGGAAGAGAACAAAGCAACCTACTTGGTATATTGCAATACCTTCATCAACCTGCATTGTCATTGCCTAGGTGGAGATTTAGTGTGTAGGTACATGGGTAGGTAGGTAGTGGGGGAGGGAGGAGGCCAAGGTGCATAAGCAAGTAGTCTAAATGAAGGTAGGTAAGTGAGACCTGGGTGGGCGTGGAGGGCGAGGAAAAAAAAAGTTCCCAAAAAAAAAAACCAACCTGGGCTAAAGAAAGGAAAAAGAAAAGGTCAACTTGAGTTCGTTACCTTAGTTAGCTCAAGGACAGGGAAGGATGAAAAAGGTACACCCATTAGGTGCACCATCCATCCACATTGGTGAACTGGTGGGTGTTAGTTCACTCTGGCCCCTAGTGAGGGTTTGGTGCAGTTTCTAATAACTACCTCACACTAGAAAAAACCTTGGGAGTGCTTTATGTACCAAGGAATAGTGTTAAATGTAAGGTTCAAAAGTGGAACACGATAGGATCAACTTTTAGGATCATGAACTAGTTGGGGGCAAATTTATGTGTAGGGTGATGCCCCAAGGTGAGGGGTAGGGCATTGTCAAAAGATGTCACCTAGGATCAAAGGCAATGACAGACTTCGGTCCCAAAGTTTAGGCTCATCCCCCCCACCTGTGGAATTTATCACATATAGTAAAGGACGTTGTGAAGCATAATTTCATCCATTTGTCCCATCATCCATCCGTCCATCCGTCCGGTCATCCATCCGTCCCATCATGGTTTGTTTATTTCGACGGGGCGGAAAAAGAGTGGAATACAGATGCGGCGCGGCGGAGAAAACAATAGGAAAAGATAGCACACATGCCAAATCCCTACAATCATAAACATCCATTATAAATTGAGCCAACTATAAAAGGAACTCGCCCCCATCTCCTATGGCCTTCTTGCCCTTTTTGCCTTTTTGCTTTTTAGTTTCTACAAGGAAAGCCCTTGCTTCCTCATGCTCCTTTTCTTCAATCTCCTTTCAAATCCTTGCTTCCTTTCGCCTTGCTAACTCATTTGCAAGCCTTTTAACCTCAGCCTCTTCTGTCACACATCGTTGTTTCAATTTCTTTGACTCCTCTTCTCTTTCCTACATCCACGAAATGCAATTAGCTCACCTGTAAGGCATGTTCAAGGACAAAGATGCGCTTGAAACTTGCATCACCTAAACAAAAAGCACTGGAACCACATAGGATGACAAGGGAATGATTTTCCACCCATCATTTCGAGCATTTGCCTCACAATGTTGCTGCAATGAAACAAATTCTCCAAACTTTCCATTCAAAAAATTTGTCTATGTTTCTAGATGCACGCTAACATGCACCTCATGGAGATGGTGCTAATGATGATGCACCTACAAGCTTGGTGTGTGCACCAAATCACTAGTGACCTTTGAGATCTGATGAACACTCTTAGACACTTCACAACTTAAAATTCCTTCCAACTCATTACTCGACTGGAAAAATGCCAACAGGTAGTTTGTAACATCCAACCCCAACCCATCGAGAGATGAAAGAAAGTTACTTGAGGTTGTCCCATCAACATGCTACAGCTGAGTGGATTGTTCCAAAGGATGGCTGTTTGTGATTCTACTATTTTCACTAACCTCCATGCCCCTTAGACTTGCAGATTGCACTTGATAGAACTTCTCAAGTGTAAGATATTACTCTTATGGTTAGTATTGTTGGTGCTAGTGGTGTTGGTGGTGCAGATGACGTGTGAAATAAGAAGCTAAGTTGCTGCAAGTGTTATTAATTACAAGGTATTCCAAATTTGTATGGTCAATACTGAAGTCAAAAGCAGTTGCAGCAAGGGAACAAGGAGTCCCCCATGATAGAAGAGAAAGAACATGGCCAGAAATTTGAGAGTCATCACATCCTAGGTTATGGTAGTCATCTTCCAAACCGCCAAAGGACAAATTTTGACCTAAAGAAGAAGAAGGTTGCTTGAATCTCTTTGATATAATAAAGGACATTTTCTAAATCTACTACTACCACTACATTACCTTCATTGTTTTGTTCTCGGTTCAGATGTTCTCTTACATCCACAAAACGATTATATGGTTCAAAGATCAAATCCAAGTAAACCTTGAAATCATTTTTAGAAATCTCTGTGAGGGCACATCATTGAGGGCACATCATTGAAGGCAGTGAGTGACTGGTTTCCTTTCTCTGGCTAGATTTAAGCTCCAGTCAAGCAAGGACTTTCCAATGGAAAACTAATCCCAATGTTGCAATGAATACCCTAGATCCATGACAACAACAACATCAAGGTAAGCTCAGGATGTGCCAATTCAAGCAACCTCCAAGATACATACATACACACATGGCACCAG
>Ga0116227_10002326_pt1 | contig 43323 bp, 28 predicted proteins | sample S1TSphgellanicum_FD_89693 | JGI IMG/M metagenome (GOLD analysis project Ga0116227, IMG submission 89693) | Host-associated microbial communities from peat moss isolated from Minnesota, USA - S1T2_Fb - Sphagnum magellanicum MG | ecosystem: Host-associated > Plants > Peat moss > Unclassified... | reverse complement strand
CAATTCATAATAAATAATGATATTAAGATTTTGAATGAAAAGCTAACAAAAAGTTTTGATAAATTGGAAGATAAAGAACATGCGATACGTAAATTAAATAGGGAAGCTGAAATATTAAAAAATCAATTTCAAACTTAATTAAAAAAAAAAAATCAAAAAAAAAAATCTTTAAAAATAAAAATTGAAGAAAATTTAAAAAAAAAAAGTTTAAAAAAAAAAAATAAAAAAAAAAAAAAAAAAAAGAGAGAGAAGCACAAAAAGAAAAGAAAGAGGGAGACAAAAAGATTTAAAACGAAATGGGGCCAATGTTCATGGGAGGGCCTTTCTCCTTGCTTGCTTCTTACAAACCTTTCTTCCTCTTTTTTCACAAACAAAACGTCTCCCTCTACACTTTGGTTACACAACCCCACTAGGGTTCAAATCCTTAAGGGGTGCTAGGAACACAAACTAAAATCAAGAACAATAATCTACCATTCAACATATTAGCAAAACACAAAGTACAAAACATAGTGCTTATAAAACTAAATCTAATTATATAATACAAGACAAAACTATATACCACTTTTGATGATTCAAAAAAATGTATTCACTTCTATACATAGGAATCCAAGCCAAACACAATGCTCACCAAAACTGAACAATTGTACAAAAATTGATTTAGGTGTTGAAATTTTGAATCATCAAAAGTGATTTGTCATTCACACTAAAAAAGTTTTGATCCTCATTAACAAAATAACTAGAACTTGTTCACATTGAAATTAATTCTCCAATAATGAACATTAAACTAGATAATTAGACTAACTCAACTTAGCATTAAACTAACTCCGATTTAATTGAATAACTAACATAACACACTTAACAAACTTATTTTCTTGAAATAAAAACTCAAGTTTTCTTTTTGGCATTATCCATTTTGATATTTTGGATGTTGAAATTGGAATCGGAGGTTATTCAACCAAGAACTAGAACTAGCCAACTTGGAAATAAAAAGAAATTAGAATTGAAAGTGCTCCCCAATTAAAAAAATAAAGTCGAAACTGAGTCTCATATTTAAAACTTAAAAAAATTGAAACCAAACTGAGACCATTCCCTTCAAAAATGTTAGGAGTCAAAACCATGGGGTGCCCTTAAAATTAAAAAACTGACCAACACTGGTAAATTCCATTTGCATTTTGATTTAATTCAAATATTACATCAATTTTATTTTGAAATCATGTTGGAAGACTTATGTGAATAATTAAATCCATTTGATCATTTGCAATATATTTCAATAGATACCTTGTTGAAGATCATATTAATATATATGATTCTCATCACTTTTTGTTTTGTTCATTTAATTCTGTAATGATTTTTTTCAAATGCCTTAGCAAAATGCCGTTTTTCATTTTTAGGCTCAAGAAATGAAAAACTTGTATAAACAATTAAATCCATACATCTTATATATTTCAATTTTAATATAAAAACAAAATAAAATCTATATACATTTTCAAAATCGCATTTTAATGTTGTAAATGATTGATGTTACTCTCCAAATTTACCATGCATCACCTTGAACCCTACAGACAAAACTCTAGAATCACCAGGACCTTTGAGACCACGATTTCCTCAGCATTCTTCCCAAGGTTGCCATATCCTTTGCACAATCCAGGCATACATAGACAGAGTGACTACCAACTGTGCATGCAAAAAAACATCAGACAACATTACCAAAGGGATCTTACCTTGTGTGATGTGCAACCAAGCTTTCTTCCTTCTTCTTCCTTCTTCAGTGTCCATCAACACAATAGAGTCCCTAGACAACTGCACTTTTGGCAATTGTAAAAGAGCAGAGAAACCAAAGGGGTGTTGGAAAACAGTCAAGCTGAACCTGGGACTGAAGTGAACAATGGGTTGTATTGTTTATCATTCATGATCTAGAGCATGCTTGATCACTGAAATTAGTATAGACAGGTCTGGAGGTCTTGTCTGGGCAGATGAAGGACACACTCATTGTTGACATCACTAGTTCCTGATGATAAATGAAAATGAGCAAACTTCCTCCCTTGGCTCTGTCAGAACCATAGCCCCATACGGGTCTCTCTTTAAAGTAAAGTGGAATAGCAAATGCGTTGCATGCCAATGGATTGGCTGGTAGCTGCCCAAAGCAGTAGTGGCAATGGGAGTTCCTACATGCCTTCAGTACTATCTATACAATGACCACCACCACCACCATCATGATGAAGCTGGGAGGCAACAAGAAAAAATAATAAGAAAACAACCAAGCAACAGAAACTGGTGCTTCCTGAAGAATTGGAGAAGGTCCAGGTTCAAGGTTGTGCTTTGTGCATAGTCCCCACTATTTCTCTGACGTCCAAGTCAAGGATGAATCCATGACTGATACTATCACGCTTGGTTCCCATCTTCTGCTTCCTGGAAAAACCCCTAATTACTTGAGGCTGATCCTATTATCACAACATCATAGGTTTAAGAGCACCGAAATAATCTAAAACGTGCATGCACGACAGCAAGTCTAGTATGAGACATAATGCAAAAGGGAACACAAGTTTTAATGGGAGGAAAGACTGAACAACTAATAATATTAATAACCTGGAATTCACAGCAGGTATTATATGAGACGCTTCATCCTTGACTCTCCTTTCTAAAATCAAAATATCCAAGTTTGTCATCTCTAATATAATTACTCAAGAAACAACAAGGTCGAAGTATATCTTCTTGTAAAAATCAATGAGGAGAGACGTGCGGTGCTTAAGCTAGTTACGGCCAGCAGTCCGCAAGGCAAGGCGGACTGTTTTGTAACCGCTAACGCTCTGTGCTCCTCTCCATCTTCTACTAGGAAACATGAGCCCGCACTCCACCAGCAGGTGCAGTCTCTTCTCTCTCAACGCACTGATCCCATCTTATGATTCTGAAGCTTCACATGCTTCACTCCTTGAAATAACTCGTACAGACCCTCCAAAATTGGATAGGCAATGATCATCATCTTCTATGCTTTAGGCAAAGGGATCAGGGGTCTCCTGGACTGCAGTCACATAGTTTCTCATATAGTGAGCAGAACTTCCTGAAAAGATTAATCCACCGAGTTTACTACCGATATCAAAGAAACATTCTGACTTTTCCGAGTATTCGGCTGGCCGACGGAGTTCCGAGAAAGCAGTGCGATGATTACGGTACATTCTCCAGTTGAAGTAATTTCTTTCAGATACCTCGTCCAAAATCTGTGACAAAACCCCACTATATAGACAAACACAGTGAAGAAATCTTGATTTCATAGACAACTGTGAGTTCATTCACCTTGCAAACCACAATGTTTTTTTTTACATATTAATAATCTTCTATGAAGGAAGGAGAAAGGACTTGCTATAGAGTGTTGTCAAAGAGGACAAGATTTATGTTTGGGGTAAAGCCCCAGGGTTGGTGCATTCCGAAAGCAAGGGCCCTAGGATGATTTGGTAACAGAATATGGCGATGCGTTTTGGGAATGTAAACCACATGTGGACTTTACCCATTGCAAAGCACAAGCCAAACATTATCATGAACCTAAACACACTTGTATCATGAGGCATAGAAGGGAGAAGGATCTTTCGCCTACTCCTTAAGGAGAGGGATGGATCTTACACCTTCACCCCCCTCTTTTCTAGGAGGCATATGCACAGAAATAAGGTGACCTTCAAATATAATAGGAATTTTTTCCAAGTGCTTTATGTGTCAAGAAGCAAAACTTTACACTTGCAACGTGCTTTAAAATAGTTTGAGGTTGTGGGAAGGTTCAAAAGAGAGGAAAGAAGGGATTCATGTGTCCTGACCTTTGCATTGTATGCACTATCATAATATATAGATGCATTTTCCAAAATGCTTGTACTCCAAGCACTTACTGTCAAATGGTACTCGTGGCACAAAATCATGGGAGTAAACAATGTGGAAGTAACGGTCTCCAAGCTTCTCATTCCCATACTTCTTGAACCCTTCATCTCCGACTCTAGGCTGCCCGAAGGTATAAACTGCCTCTAACTTGTCACTGATTTTACTCTCTCCAATGTACACCAGCATGACTGCATAAATGATTGCTAGTACACCTCCCATGCCGTAGCATGTTATGAACACTTTGGCATTTGGGTTTTCATCAAGGATTTCCAGAACTTTCTTTGTGACGGCATGATAGGCAGAAAATTTATGGGTCTTGTCATCAGTTGCAGCAGGTAGACCAGAGGCTGGTTGTTTTGACGATACATTAGAGGCTTTTATGTCACCTCTCCTTGGCTGCAAAACCAGATCAACATAATTCAGCAATTTATATTTCTTTCTTTACTGGTATCATTTGCTACCTACCTGAGCACAAGAATTACAACATAGAAAATGAGCTGATGGGTCCACTGATGGTTGGGGAACCAAAAAAGGAAAAAAGTGTAGAGTTATTTTTTATTAATTGTATTTATGTGAAGCAAAATTAAGTGAAAAAAATTGAATAGTTCAATATAAAATAATTCATGTGTTAATGGTGATTATTCGTATTGATACATAATTACGTATGAATATTTTAATTTAATGCTAGAAATGTGAAATTTTTTAAAAAATCTCAAAATGCGTTTCAATGGATAATTAAAAAAAAAATTTACAAGATTATTTCTTGCACATGTAACTTATGTCTAAAGTTAAACATTTTGAACTTATTGAATATAACTTTTTTATTAACTGGTTTAAAAAATGAGTCATTTATCTTGTAGTCCTTTCTTCTAAAATTCCAAAACTTTGAAATTTTTGTATGATTTGATTTTTCATCAAGTTCATCCAATGAACATATACTTTCATAAGAAAAAAAAGGCATGTTTTTGTTATACAAAAACATTTGAAATTAATTGTATCATTTTATACATTCTTTTTTATTAATTTTTTTTTAAAATGTACTTTAAACATTTAATTACTTTAATTTATAGGATTCAAAATGACATTTACATAATATTCAAATTATTTTAAAATATTTTTATTAATTCAAGAAAACATTGTATTATTTATTGACATACATAAATTCACTAAAATTATAAAATTATAATAAAGTAAGATTTTAAAAAATCCAAAGTTATCTTTTGTAATCCTTTTTCAATTACCCCAATCATGAATGGACCTTGATAGCTTCACAAAAGTGGAGTCAATGTGCAGACCATGTGCCTATTGTGTTGAGAGTTCCGGTTCATTTTGTACACAGTTCCTATTTTCTCACGTGATCATAGAGGCCTAAGGCCTTTAAAAACCCACGGTGTACATTCATCTCAGGTTCCTGCTGCAACTGCACCAATGAGAAATCGAAGTCGGTGAGCCAGTTATCAACAATGAATGGATCAGTGCCTGTCCAGGCGACCACAACTGCATTTGCATCCTCTGGCCGATCATGGAATATAAAGACTTGAGTGTTGTCCTTCTGTTGGTACTCTGCACTCATCCAATGACATCATTAGAGGTCTGCATAACCCTTCCCTGTCAGGTATACTGCAATTTACCAGTTTAGAGAGAACCTCTGGTTAAAATGGAATATGGAAGCACAACGAGCAGAAGTCCATCTAAGGGCCTAGTGTAGAGGATTATACACAATTCACATCAACATGTTCAGGCAGACATTAATTAAACAAAATCAGATCACAGAAGTTGCACAACTGACAAATGTGATGAAGGGAGCTTTCCTATGAAGAAGAGCAAAAAAGCATAGAACTTAGAGAAAACCATGATGCTGGTTCTCACCATTCCAGCACTTGTGGAAGCACACATAATGCATCTGCAAAAACATCAAATTCCTCGGAGTGTAACAGTCAAAATGGCTGAAAAACTTAAACCACCCTAACGCAAAGCATTCTCTTGAAAGGGATCGATTTGCACATATCAAAATAATGCACATGTTGACCACCCTGGAAATCACTGTGGGTTGAGGTAGATTGGTCCTCTAGAATTCTCACATACCTACCAAACCCTATTACACATTTAATTGTTAGTTCACTCAAGATAACTAAGAAAAAAAAGTCAGAGCACCAAATCCAGCAATTTCATTGGTCGTGCATGCCTACACAGAAGACTATTCAACACACTACACTAATCCTATAACCCAGGTCTGTACGAAGACAAGGTCAACAAAGTGCACAAGTAATCTGCAACACAGGGTTCCCCTGAATGTAAATAGCTATTGCACATTGAATTGCTAGTTCACTGAAGATAACTAAGAAAGCACACCCATGAGAAAGCACACCACTGCATGTCTCGGGATGGAAAAACCCTCCTGTACCAACTTCCTAACGCGCCGGGAATTTTCCTTAGTGGTCACCTGATCTTGTCCATCCTATTGGATCCGTTGCATGTCATCATTGCCTCTGTGATTGTGATCAGCCATGGTCGATGTCCTCTCAGCAAAAGTAGTTCTGCAGAATTACCAGCGTCCGCTCCCTGTACCCAACATGAAAGCAGTACAGTTCAATTTAAAGGTCTTGTAAGCAAGTGTATGAGGTAGCACATGCAACGAACAAGAAGGGAAAAAAAATATTTAAAAATCGTCGGCAGCAGCAGCAGCGTGTGTGGAAGTTTTGTGGTGTGGAAGCTCCTTCTCTAGCTAGCTTCTGACCTTTGCTTTCATCAGGGCAGTGGCACTAACAGTCTGCGCGAGACAACAACAGCAGTAGCAGAAGAGCATGAGGAGCAGCACACATACCAACCAAACACGACATCAGGAGCAGCCGAGTATAAGCAGCAGCAGACAAACCAACCAAACAATCCAGCAACGAGCCGAGCAAGTAAGCAAGAAACATGCCTCACGAAACCTCCAGCAACACACTGCAGTTTCTTAGCCTCTACCACAGCGTGCGTCAATTCTAGAGCTTCAAGAGCTGTGAGAGCGGCAGAAAGTTACGAAGAGATTAATGGCGATTTTGGGCGACGAGAGTTGCAAGCACCAGCCAGCGAGCAAGCGGGCGAGCGCAAATATGAAGACCAGCCTGCAGTTGCTACGTTCCCCCTTTTTCGCGCGGGTAGCGTCCGGAGGACTCGGAGAGAAGAGAAGGACTTTTTGAGTCACGTCAGGCCCTACGTCGAGGGCCCTACCAGAAGAAGGGCCGTGCGCGCGCCCAGGGGTACGCGTGGGGGCCGCTTGTGGTAACGGAAGGCCTTACTGGAAGGAAATCACTATGCTAATAACAAAAGAGGCCACTTTCAGGAGTACTTACGTGGACTTTTGAGGCTGGAGAAGACCGTGCGCACGTCAACAGACATATATATTTTTCCGGCATGACCGACCAAGAAGAAAAAAAAGAAAAACATGACTGACCGAGAAGAAGAAAAGGAAAACATGACTGACCAAGAAGAAGAAATGTAAAACATGACTGACCGAGAAGACAAAAAAAGAAAAACATGACTGACCAAGAAGAAAAAAGAAAACCAGAAGTGTGCTTCTGAAACAACCTAAAAACCTCCAAAGAATAGAAATTCTTAGTGCAGTTGCAGGAGTGTGCTTTGCTTACAAACGGGTAAGAACCCGTGGGGCGGAGGAGCACTTATAGTGCTTAAGATCCCATTCGGATACCCAATGGGTATTCTTGTGAGTACCCTTCAAGTATAACGAATTTTCTTTAAAACGAAAGTCAATGAAGATCCATCAACTTTTATGGTGTGCAATGCCCTGAGGTCGCTGCATTCCCAGGGGCCCATTATTTCAGGAAAGCCCCAGCCCCTTGGTGGTTTACCTTACCCATAATTCCTTCCTTCCTTCATTCTGGCTTGACTCAGATTGAATCGAATAGATGATGATCATGACAAGGATGTCCAAACAATTTTGTGAAAATTGTGTGTAAAAGTTTCAGAAGTAAGGGGAAGGTGGGTAGGGACCAGGAATTCACAAAAGATTGTCAAAGAAGCTTTTGGATTTTGTCCTTTTGTGGACACTACATGCATATCTACCAACTTTCGTTTCTCCCCTTGTTCTTCTTCTTGCAACCCGCTCTTCATAGTTCTGTTGTTGTGACTGGCATCATCTTCTTTTGCACAAAAGCTTTTGCATTTTTTTCAGTACCTGCCCAATATGGCACAGGCCAAAACATGTCGAGCTGCCCTGCTCGGAAATTTTCCATATTCCCTTCAGACAGAAAGTGGAAGGATCGTCGTGAGTTGAAGTTCGCACACACCTCACAGGTCCAGCGATCAAGGAAGGTTCATGTGCTTGGCGTAGCTTCCACATCTCGAGTGCCTTCTTGGGGACATAGCATTGAGGTGCGAATTCCAAAGGGCATTCACATGCACACGTTTAATGGTTTGGATGATGGTGGGGGTGATGGAGGTAACGCAAAAAGGGGCACTAGCAAATAGATAGCTGCAGTTGTCATGTGCATCTTCCCCTTAATTAAGAAAAAAAACCCTGTAAAAATAAATAAATTGAGAACCCATACAGCAAAAATACAAGGTGAAAAAGAACACAAGTAGACACAACCCAAAGAAAGACAAAATCAAACAATCAACAAAAATCAGGGGAAGACTCTATGCAAAGAGGACTCATGGCTCCGAAATGCCAATCAATAATAACAAAGAAGACCTAAGACTAAAGAACCTTAATTGGTTTTTCCTTGTTTGGTACATGTTTTTAGGCCAATTCTGCCTTTGACTTTCAAGTCCATCGTCATGGCAACCTTACCACCCTTTGATAAGGGTTTCTCCCTTCCTCCTCCTTCACCTCCCTTTTCCTTGCCCTTGGTGGGGTCACCTTGCTCCCCGACCTTCCCAGATTTTTTGTTATGTTGCCTCATCTCTCCCCCCTCTTTTTTTCTTTCCCTTCTCTTTTTTTCTTTCCCTTGTGCTATCTTGATTTTTTCTGTCACCCTTCTTTTGCCTCATCCTGCTAAGGCCTATAAGCTTGCACCTTCATTCATCCTTCCACAAATGCCACGAATGGGATTTGTCCCTTTTTTTCAACATGATGTCCCATCTTCCAACTAAGGGGCCTTATTTACACATCTCGGCATGGCTTGTCCCCAAAAGTGTTATCAAGTTTGGAGATCATTTTTTCACATGACGATTTCATCCTAACCTTTGAAGCCCTTCCCCTTTCACCCCTCGATTTGGGCATGGTTATCAAATCTTTAGCATTTTTCATCTTCAGCTCCTTTGGTCATGCTATATTCTTGAATCTCAATTGTTCTAACACAAGAGGTGTAGTTTGTCTTTGATTTTTTTTGGATCACCTAGTTGGAAATTCATCCAACATAAATGCACAACATATATTTTTTCTATTTTCATAATGGTGTCATTTCTTTCCCATTTGAAGGAAAGCAGCAAGGCATAAAGAGATTTGAAGGTGCTTGTGATGAATTTTTTAAGTTATTGGGAGAAGTTGAGCATGCACAAATTGCAATGTTAGATTTGAACCAAACCCCCTTCTCATGTTACCATCCTTCCAAGTGCCCCCCCCTCTCTTTATGTCATTTCACGCATAGGTTAGCCTTAAGGCATGCAAGAAAGTATGTTTATGCCATTAAAGCGCTTTCTCCCATTCCTTTAACCTCAGCCTCATTTAAGACCATCATCACATTGCAAGCTTTCCACCCTCTAACTCATTCCTCAACATTCTCAAACTTTGATGGAATTTTTGTCAAATGTGGATTTGAATTTCTCCTTAGGTTTTGTTAAATGTGCATTCATCTCTTCTCATGCATGGCCTTAGTATAACACACTTAATTCACTTATGTCCAATCTCTAGGTAGGAAATAAGAAATAATATTAAATAGCCCATATATAGTCTCTACCAACTGATTTCAACAACACCTTGGAATTTGTATTCATATGATAGCTCCATGCCACTTCTAGGACTTTTTGTTATTAAATGGCTTGCTACACTTTTAAATCCATTTTAATGACATATGACTACTTCCTCCTATAAGGTGCCAAAATTCCAATGAACTTGAACTCTCAAATTCTTAATCTCTTTCACAACAAATCCCACACTTGGTCCCAAACTATTGCTTTTGACCACCCAAACATTTCATGGACAATAATTTTAGAACAATCAACCAATTATGCCACAATCCAAGCTACATGACCAACCATATTTGGAATTTGAAAACTACATGACGATTACAACTTAAATCACCGAACTTTGTACATTATGTGTAATCACACAAATTTTCCACCCAACCATGAACATTGGAGATTCTAAGCATGTCAATACTATTTTCTTCTTCTATTCAATGCATATGCTACAATTTTTATTAATTTTATCTTTTAAAAATTAAATTTTTGAAGGATGTTTTTTTTTTTTTGCATTCTTCCCCTCTTCTACCTCCAACACTCACCCCTATGCACCTTCTTACTATCTATGTAACCATATTCACAATTCTTCTAGAAACACCACCTCCAATCTCATCACACATGGTGTGTTAAATTGCACTCCCCAACCATGTTCCCCGCAATCTACATGGAGGAGGTTTGTAATATTCACACCTTTTAAAACCTAGGTATTGTCCTCGATACCTATAAACCAAATCAAGGAAAGTTTTTATGGAATTCTTCCTCCCTTTCCCAAGTGGCATCTTCAAGCGAATACCCCTTCAATTTTACCAAATGTTCTATGAAAGAACATGTTTTTTTTTCTTTATATTTGTACCCAAGACTTGTTCTCATTCAACCAATTTTTTTCCCATCATAGCTTGTAGTAGTTTTGGGAGAAATTGATTAGGGTTGAACAAAATCTTTTTTACAAGACTCACATGAACCACATTGTGAGTCTTCTATCCAAGTGGTAAGTTCAATTCATAAGCCACCACTTAAATTTTCTTACTAATTTGAAATGGTCCACAATATATTGGTGAAAGTTTATAACATTTCCCCAATCTTAATTGACTTTATTTCAGAGTCACTTTGAGGAATACCATATCACCAACATTGAATTACCTTAAACATCTTGTCAACATATGTATTTGCTTGGACCTTCAACATACATTCCTTAATCATTTCTTGCTCTAATTAATCCTATTTAACATATAGTTGATAGTTTCTACTTGAGTTACACATAAACATGTTAGGATGTTAGCATCAAACATTCTTGGTGACAAAAAATTTCAAATGGGCTTATCCCAATTGAGGCATCATGATTTTAATTATAGGCAAACTCCACCAATTGAAGATATTCCTCCTAGGAGTTTTGCCTTTGACCCACATACATTTGTAACATGTCCTTTAAGGTTCAATTAGTCCTTTCTTTATGAGCATTTGATTCAAGGTGGTAGCAATGCTAAAACACAACTTTGTGCCCAATGTCTTGAATAACATCGTCCACCATGTACCAACAAAGTTCAAATCCCTCTTAGACATTATCTCTATAGGCAATTTGTGAATTCTATATTTTTTTTTGCAAATAGTAAGGTTGTTTCCATGTTGTAATTGTTGTTTATATGGGGACATAGTGCATTTGTTTTAATAACTAATCTACCACTACAAATATGGCATTGTGGCTTCTTTTTATCCTTGGTAGGTCAACAATAAAATCCATACTTATGGATTGCCATTTTGCACTTGGTATTTTTAATGGTTGAAATACCCTAGGAGTCTTGGTATGTTCTATCTTTAACACTTGGCATTGGTAACACCTTTCTACATATTCATGAATATCCATTTTCGTGCCAAGCTAGAAAAAAATTCTTAATTGTGAAATAAGTCTTTTGAAATGCTAGAAGACCAACAATTAAAATGTTATGGAAATTGTACATAATTTTCAATTTACACAATTCGTGCCTTCAAGGATACACAACCGACCATCACAGTATAGTAATTCATCCTTTAATACATAGGTTAGGTATTTACTTAACTCCACTTGGGATTTTTCATTTCATGATAAAACACAAAAAAATGCATGAAAATATTGTTCTATAGCATATTTTCCTTCTATATCATTCATTAACCCACCCCTAACACTAGAAATGGCATTAGCCCAATTTTCCTAGATAAAACATCAACTACCACATTCTCCTTTCCTTTGACATGTTGTATGTCAAAGAATATTCATGAAATAATTCCACCCAATGACATTACCTACAACTCAAAGTAAGTTCTATGGTCAAGAACTTCAAGCTGGCATGGTCAATCTCAATTTTAAAATGTCTACCAAAAGGTAATGTCACCAAACCTTCAAGGCATGGACAATAGCTAGTAATTGTTTTTCAAGAACAAGGTGATTATGTTCAACAAGGCTTAGTTTTCTTGATTCATAAGTTATAACATGACCTTTTTGCATAAAAAAATCTCCAATAACTAGTTCGTTCACACATGTGCATAGGGTGTCAACAAGTTAAAGTAGACAAAAAAGGTGATATGCCCAAATCTAGTTTTTAAATGAATCAATTTCTAATACAAACCCAAGAAGGTAGATTCAAAATATGAAAAAATATGTCATTTCATTTAGTTTATGGTAAGTTACATACAAAATTTGAACAACTTTGGTATCATAAAAGGATATTAAAAGTACATTTGAAATTGTTTAGTCAATATGGTGTTCAAACCTACTTCACATTGAGAATTTGATATATTATGATTACAACATGCATAATTTGACAATACATAAGTATTTTTTAGGTTTTCATTATCTTGAATTTTATTTTAATCAATATCTCATCTACTTTCAACACATTTTGTAAGATTGGACATCTTGCACAAAAAAATGCATTAAAAAAAATCTATTTCAATGTACTTTCAAATGGGGTTTTGCAACATTGTAATCATAAAGTGAAATATTATCATCATATTAGTCATTGTATAAAATAATATTTTTACTTCTAAAACATCAAAGTATTTTTTATGGTTACTCATATTTGTTTTTGACACAGAGCGATGAACCATCTACTTTACCTTGTTTTCACCCCATAGTACTAGGTCTTCCTTACCATAATCCATTAATTTCAAAATACATGTGTGTTTAAGTGCTTCTTTTAAAATATTGAAGCTATCTTCACACATCAAAGTCCAATTATCTCATTATTATTTTTCAACAACTCAATTAATGGGGCTACAATATTAGAAAATGACTTCATCTGAATTGTCTATGAAATCCCACAAGCCATAGGAACCCTTTAAGTCTATTGAATCATTTGGAATAGGCCAATCAACAACTAATTGCATTTTCTTGGGATTGGCAAATAGGTCCTCCTTAGATATAATAAAACCCAAGTATTCCACATGAAAGGAAAAGAATTCACATTTACTTTCCTTTGCATACAACTTGTTTTTTTTAAGTATTTGTAACACATATTGTAAATGTTTTTCATGTTCACATGATGATCTAGAATATAATAGTATGTCATCCATAAACACTATGACATTTCTAAATATACTCCTAAACAATGTGTTTATTAAACACATAAAGGTGGCCAAGGCATTGGTGAACCCAAATGCATAACCAAAAATTTGTAATGCTTAAATCAGGTTTGAAATGTTGTCTTTTAGACATCCAATTCCTTCACCCAAATTTGGTGATACCCACTATGTAGATTTATCTTTGAAAACATTTGTGTTCTACACAAATAATCAAATAGAACATCAATGTGAGGCAAAAGAAATTTATTCTTTATAGTGAAGTTTATATAACCACCTATAATCCACACACAACTAAGCATGCCATCTTTTTTTTTCTTAAACAACACAGGTCCTTATCCCCCTTTTTATTTGAGTGCCTGAAAGCAAAGGAACCTTAAGGAATGCCCTCTTACCCATCAAGTAGAAAGGTGATCCATTGGGAAGAATCCATGTCACCAAATAGTCTCAACAAGCAACCTTAGCATCCACTTGTGTTAACCATTCTATATATATCAGTGATGGTGTCATATCGTGCTCCATCCCATACTTCAAAGTTTATTTCAATCCACACCCCCTGCTACATCCTTATTGGGATTTGTGATACCTTACAACTTGTGGTCCCCATCCCATCATTAGGAAATAGGATAATATTAGGCCTAGTTTCCATTCGCCTTTTCAACCATTTCATGCAATAGGAAATTGTGGGAACTTATTGGGTCAATCACAATCATGGCTAGTTCATCATTGACATAATTGACCAACCTAACCACATTCTAATCACATTATGCTTCATTGTTAACCATTACAATGAAGAATTTTAATTGTTGTAAGGGTTCTCCACTAGGGTTAAACATTTCAACTTTATAAACTTTGTCCTCCACCTCTTATACCACAATGCCTATTGTTGACCAGAAAGGTGCAGTGATCATTGTCCTTTCTAATGGCAATTAAAACATCTCTTGTGTTCTAAAAAAACACCTCCATGGGGTTGGTGTAATTGCAATCTTGGATTGAGACTCTAAAAGTCCTTTGGATTCACTTGGCTTTTTCCACTCTTTTTTTCTTTTACCCTTTCCAAAGCTAGATGGTTGGGGTAATTTCTTTGACCAAAACCCAAGCTTCTCACCAACATTATATCCTATTTGTTCTTATTTGTTCCTTAAAACTTGAGGGTGTAACTACTTTGCCCATGTAGTTACCCCTTCAAGGTTTTTTTTTTCATTTGGACCCACCACTCTTTAGCTTTTCCTCACATTTGAAGAGATGTAACTTGAATCTTGTTAGCATTCGCGTAATCCTCACTAAACAAATCCTCTAAAATTTTAGAAAATGATGATACCTTGGATATTGAAATGTTGGGGCAGCAATAAAAGTTTAAAAGGTGCATCATTTTTTTAAACTACTTATTTATCTTGTGTTTCCTAGACATCCTTTCCACACCACCACCCCTACTACCATATGATGAATCCCATGAAGACCATGACCTTGATTTACAACATCTTCTATCACTAACTTTGACACCTTCAATCACTCGCACCAAAACTTCTTCAACTCTTAAGGTTATGTAACCACTCTGGTGCATTAATATTGTACCAGAAGCTTTATGACTGACTAGGCGACCTTCTTGTTGGTTGGCAAGACAATTATACAAAATTGCCACAATCCAAACCACACAACAAACTATACTTGGAACTTCAAAATTATTTATTGCTTACAATCTATATGATTGAACTTTGTACATCATTTGTGCAAGTGCACAAACTCTCCACCCAACCACAAATGTCAGAGATTCATGGCCCACCAATGTTATTAATTTTTTTCTACTCAATTCATATGTTACGCAAATTTTCTTCTTTCTTTCTTTTTTAGAAACTAAAATCCTTAAGGACCATGTTCTTTTCTAACATTCTTCCCCTCTTGTATTTCCGATGCTTGTCCCCATGCGTTTCTTTACTATATAGATAACCTTATTTATAATTCTTCTAGAAACACCACCTCTAAGTTCATCACGCATGATGCACCAGATCACATTCCCTAATTGCATTCCCTACAATCATGGAGGATGAACATCATACTTAGGCATATTGGCATTTTATCTTTGAAATTCATTCAACCCCAAAGAATATTCAACTTACAAATTTCCCTAGTTGTTCTTTGTATGATTTTATGTTGATGCAAGTCATATCATTAGGTGCAAAGCTTGAAGCTTGAACCCTTGGTGCCACACAACTATTAACATTGACCAAGCCTTTTGAAACCATTCAATCAATCATAATGGGTGAAATCCTATCTCAACTTGTTAGTGAGGCCTTATGCCTTCAATTTCATGATACATTTTCAACTCATTTATCCCCCCATCAATTTGGTGTTGCAATGAAAGGAAGGTGTGAAAAAATGGGGCATGGTATTCAAGTTACCATAAATGCTCACCCCAAATGGGTGGTGTTGTAGGTGGATGTTGCAAACACTTTTAACATAATCTCCCAAGGGTTATATTCCAAAAGCTCAATGTAGCAAATGGTCAATTATCTTAGTTCATCTGTTTTGTTTACTCTTTAATGCCCCATGACCACCTTATACTTTAGTCATCACTTCCCTTTCAAAGGCTTGATCATTATCCATTTTCCCATTAACACCCATTAGGGTGACCAACTAGGTGGGCCTCTTTTCATCCTCGCACATGTTTGAACCCTTCATAATTCAATAGACATTTTCCTCTCCTATTTGTTCCCTTTTGTAATTGATGACACCCACATCATTGGCCATGCGTCCATTGTTCATATGTCTACAATTGCCTTGTTTCCCAATTAGATTTGGTGGGGTCTACGACCTCTTTAATTAATCAAGTGAACAACTTGATCCCCTTCAAGCTTGCCTATTAGTTTATCCCTTCTTGTTAATTTCTACACCCCTTCAAATGGCATCAAGTTTTTGGGTATTCCTTTTTGTTCTTCCTAATCCTTCACCTTGTCCTTTTTTTAAGAGGTTGTAAACAAGGATGTATGCCATGTATAGAAGTGCTTCCAAGGCTCCCTCCTAAAAAATCCACCAGGAAGGGATTCGAACATTGCATCTCATCCATCAGACCCAAACCAATGATCTAACCCATGTGGTAATCATGGGTTAATCAGTGTTGAGTTTCTTTTTTCTTTGTGTACCCTTTAGCTTTTACCTACTGATCTTCTTTTTCTTTTCAGTGTTGAGTTTCTTTTTTCTTTGTGTACCCTTTGTCTTTTACCTACTAATCTTCTTTTTCTTTTTGCTTACTCCCCCGCGCCCCTCTCTCTCGCTGCGTGTTTCCCTCGTCCTTTCTCGCTCTCACTATCGCGGTGTCTTGCGTTGCTCTGCCGTTTTTTTTTTCTTGGGCGGGGGGCGCAATAAGTTGTATGCTGTTGCTCGGATTTGAGTGCGGGCGATGCAGGAGAGTACGGCAGTGGAAATGGAAGACAGGAAGAATAATGAGCGAGAGGAGGAGCAGGATGGGCTTGTGAGTAAGCGGAAAGGAGATTCCAAAGCCAGGGTTGCGTACCGTGCAGAGGTAGCGAAGCAGCGTGGCTTTCTGTTGGCCGTGATGATCATTCCGGTGGTTCTTATCGTCGTTCTCTGGCTTTTCTACGATTCGAATTCGCAACTAGGTCCTCACAAAAGCAGAACTCAAGATCTCGGTGGCGGTGATGCGCAGCCTTGATGAGTGTCTCTTCTTCTCTATTTCGCGACGTCCTCCATATTCAATATCTCCCATTCGTGTTCGACTGCTTCCTCTGATGGATCCGTTAGTTATGAAGAACTCACGATCCGCAGACTGCCATGATGCTTAGGGTTTCACGATCGGCAGACTGCCTTGATGGTTAGGGTTTTGTATCCCCGACCCTTTTCCCTCATTTATGTATTCCTGCCCCTCTGCATTACAGTACAATTCCTGCTTATTCGATGAAGGAGGATACAGGTCGGCGGGGGAATCAGGATGTGGTCACGTCGGATCACAAGAGAGTGTCTGATTTGGATCTGCATCTCTGTGTTGTCAACAGGAAAATCTGGCTACTAGGAGAGATCTTGCACGAGGAGAGAGAAGAGCATATCAAAGTTTGCATGTCCAGACGAATACACAAAGGGAGGGACACATGTAGATTGCATTCAGCTGAGTGGCAGGATGCTTATTTTTTAAGTTGAAAGTATGCAGAAAAAAGCCTTTTCATCATATCTGCAACTGTGCAGGATGGAAGAGTGTTTGTCCATTTCTATTACAAAACAAGTTTTTGAGTAACTCATATCTTCTTCTTCCACTGCACAACTTAGTTACACAAAAATTCCAAACTTTTGTTGTGCATTGGTGTAAATGTATATTCTACAGTGAAGGACAATCCTCGTTTAGGGCAAAGAGCAGGTATCTGTAGAATCAATCTTGTGGGCCCAACTTGGAGGTGGAAAATGCTCATATAGAGTTATTGTATTCTACTTGCATTGTCTGCTGCTCTTTTGAACTCATTTGATGCACCATTTTCGGTTACTTCTACAAGCTTCATTTTTGTATGCACTTATCAGGACATTTTCTTATGCACACACATCAGAGGGGTTACTCTTGCTTTCATCTGCTTGCCTCTCACTTCTGGTATGTGTTGATTGCTTTATTTTTCACACATTAGAAGGGTGCCTCTTGGTTTCTTCTGTACTGTCATTTTGACATGCATTAGAAGCAATCACGAAACCACACATGGTCAAGCATGAGTAAGTAGGAGACTGATCACGTAAAACAGCTTTGGATATGTTGGTAATGGTGTGGTTTTAATATGAGAGAATAGTGAGATCGGTCAAACTGTACTTGAATATTATCTTGCAGTCTTGAGGGTGGCCATTCAGAAATGCAATGGCAGCTTGAAGAACTACCAACTTGGTGGTCAACCGATAAATGATTCCATGCAAACCATTACACTTTACTCTACAAAAACTCACAGCATCCACAGGTTTCACATAACACTCAAGATTAGATAACATAGGGGTCTCGTGATTTACTTCATTTCATCAGTACACTTGCTAATGGAACTCTTGTGATCATACTCTCCACCCTCAAACCAAACCACCACCACTGAACTGGGAAGGTGTCCAAATCAGGAAAGAAATTGACGTGCGAGATTTGAGTGCTTAAGACATAAGTTAATGAATGATTGACTCTAGCCCCCAAATAGCATATAAACCTTGAACATGGATTACAAATAGGCAGCCAAAACAAAAACCAAAGCTATGAGCTTTATGAACAAAAGTAACCCATGTCTGGCACATGCTCACACTCCAACCCACAAGGTATGTCAAATCATTAGGTCTCTTATCTCACAACATGTGTATAATAATCTAGAACATCTGTCCTACCCAATACTCTGCAAAATCAGAGTTACCCACTTGTATGTTGGGAAAACTTTCATTTCCTCTCACAAAACTGCTAACCAGGGAGTTCAGGGTCCAAAATAGCAAGTACCCCACTCTGAAAAATCAACTCCTACACATATCAAAGAAGACCAGATGTCTTCTCAAAACACAAATAGTATTTGGTCTTGTTTCAAAAACTTGGCCTAAAATACAAAACAACTGGAGATACCCATTGCTCTAATGACATCCTTGGTTGGAGGAGGGAAAGAAAAGCTCCAGAGAAATTAAATCCTGTTTTCCTTTGGTAAGACATATATCTCATCTCAAGCATAAGTAGCCATTCCGACAGAAGGGTTATTAGGACCACCATAAGACCCAGCAGCAGAAGAAGAAGCTTTAGATATAAGTACATAGTAAAGCTCAGTCAACAACATGGTGATGAAAGTCAAGGCAGCTCCTGCAGCAAATATGCTTTTCTTCACTTCCTCACATGATAGACTCTCATTGACAAAACCTTTTGTACGGATTTGATTTGCACTTGCTCCTGCAAGAAGAACTGCAAAAGAAAAAATGAAAAACAACCTGCAGACAGCACAGGAGAAAAAACATACACCCTCTTAGTATGTACCGAACATGATCAATTCCCATTCATCTATTACCCAAAAAAGTAAACCCAGAAACTTTAGACCCAAAAAATCAGTTTAGATAGATCAAATTACCATGAAAAGATGAACACAACTACGGCGAATGTGCGAGCAGCACCAGGATTGTAACCACTTCCACAGCACAAACAGCGAGTAAGAATCATGATGAACAGTTGGGCAATCAGCAGAAAGAGGAGTGCCCCTACAGCAAGCCCAGTTGCTGTGCTTGCGGTATACTGGCAGCTGAGATCTCCAGCTGGATCTGCAACCACTATTGAACCCTGCCAGAAAACCATTACACCAAAAGCGTCAACTTTTGTCTCCTAATCCCCCAGAGGAAGAAGTGCTTGAGCAGGATAGTCGGGCACATTCAGATTCTTCCTTCGACATCTCCATATCACTCAGGATTGATCATAACAGAAAGCGAAGTAAAAAACATAGAACATGGATAACAAACGGACAGCCGAAACAAAAACCAAAGAAACAAACCACCTCTAGGCACCATCAGCTACAATGCGACAAGCAAGACTTAGGGTCCATCCATAGTGAGCTGGACCTCGCTGGTTCCAGATCTGAGTCTACATTTGCGGTGGTCCACCGTATCTACGGAGAGAGAGGCCTGGCCGTCCCCCATGAGATCTGTTCAAAGCACACGTCAGATCCGCTACCTCTGCGACTACGAACTGTACATGTACAAAGGCGGGAAAAAAGTTTGACACTACTCATCTCTACTCAACTCTGCCTCCGCGCACAGATCCCACGGTTTCTGTGTCTCTTCCTCCAGAATAGACAACCAACAGCTCAGCACAAAACAATGCGAAGCAGCAAAAGAGAGAGAACACAAGGATTCTATGTCTCTTTCTCCGGTAGAGACGACAAACTGCAAACCGGTACAAAACAATGCAAGGCAGAGAAAGATCTCTCAATCTCTCTCTCTACAAAAGAGACCACACACAGAGACAGAGGAAAGGAAGTGAAGGAGATAGGCATAGCAGCAACCTGGCTTCGCCGGGTCTCGGCACCGATGGCAAGTCCAAAGGCGATGATGAAGAAGACAAAAGAGATGCCGAGAACAAGGCCAGACACTGCACCTTTCCCACCCTTCCCCATCGCGTCCTTCTACCAATGACACTACAGATCTGGTCCGCCCGCCCTTCCTTACTGCCGCCTGCTGTGGTCTGTAAGTGACTAGATACACTACAAGATCAGAAGAGAAGGAAACCTTGAGCAACAAGAGCAACGCAGAAGAAATGGAGGAGCCTAAGTTGTTCTCCTCACATCAACAACAAAACAAGAGGACGGCAAAGAAGATGGATTGATACTCAAAAGAACTCGAAGCAACAAACGATCACACTTGATCACCGACCGACCCACAAATGCAAAAACCACGCGCAGCAGAAAAACACAAATACCAGGTCACAAGTGCAAAAACTCTAGCTACATCATCAACAGCCCTTTTTTTTTCTTTTGGGCTGCCCTCCCTCTATATAGCCAAAAAGAACGAAAAAAAAATTCTAAAAGGAAGTCTTTTTTGAGATTTTCAATAGCCATAATTCCACCAAATTTTATTTAACAAACGTCAAATTTCTGTACATGGTTCAAGTAGGATACCCAAAATATATAGAAAAGGACGTTTTTAAATGTTTAGTTTCATGTTTGGTTTGTAGCCAAATTTGGCTAAATATTTCAATGGATAATCACCACTTTGGCTACGTGACAAAATTGACAGAATTTTTATTTTATTTTTTTGAGATTCATGGATATACACACAACTAGGTACTAAAATCTCAAGCCATAAATGCAAAATGGGTACCATTGCCTAGAACATGCAACTAACGAGGTGGTATTTTTTTCCTAGATCGCGCAGCGCGCCACGCCGGGAGGAGTTATTATTGTCGACGGGAGACCTCGGCGCCAAACGGGAAACCGCGATGCAACCAACAACTCTCGCGGGTCGCAAGCAAAGCGTAACAAATAGGCGCGAACAAATCGTTCAATTTCCGCACCATAATAGTCACCTGTTAATTTTCGCACTGTCAATTTCTTTCCATAATATGCACCTGTTAGTTTCTGCACCATAATCTGCAACCGCTTAATTTTCGCACCATAATACGTACCTGTTAGTTCAAAAAGTAAAAGACAGGTGTCAAAGATCATTATGAGTTGTGTGTAATGCTCCTCCCCACGGGCAATGCACAAAGCTAGTTTTAAAAAGTCAGCTGTCAAAGGGCATTATGGGTGTAATATACCCCACGAGCAATGCTCAAAGCTAGTTTTTAAACAGTAGAAATCAACCGTCAAAAGGCATTATGAGTGTGTAATGCACCCCCCCCCACACACCCCCCAATGGCCAATGATTAAAACTGAAAATAGTAAAATCTCAGCTGTCAAAACGGGGGGGGGGGGGTACCTAGCCAAAATTCTGCCCCACAATTTTGCCCTAGAGAACAAAGGCAAAAATAAGTAACAATTTATTTTTTGTTTTAGGCTACACATTATTGTGAAAATCTTTTTTTTTCCCCCTTTTAGGACCCTTCTGCCCATTATTAAGGTCCACTTTAGATGGGGGTCCAGGGTCCAAATTGATTCCTAGGGACCAATTTGGAGTCATTTGAAGGAAATTGAATCCTTGAGTTGTACCCTGGCTTGGACCCTAGCTCACATCTTGGTTCTCCAAATCATGAGCTCGCTTTGAGAGCTTTTTTCCTTTTTTTCCTTTTTTTCTTTTCTTTTTTTTGTTTTTTGTGTGTGTGAACCAATCGATTTTCCTCCAAAATGGTGCCATGTAGGTTTAGCCATGATTTGCCACTTTTTGGTCTTGGACCCTCATCTAAAGGCCATGGGTCCAATTTACTATGGCTCTCAGCCAATAGTATTGCTCTATTTCATTGGACCTTGGACCGAGACCCTCATCTAAAGTGGCCCTAAGTGCTTGAAGTTCCCCCATGTTAATTTAGCAATCCTCCAAATTGCTGAATGAATTTGTCGTTTGGAGAAAGAGACTAAAAACCTCCAAACCTAAGAAGCCTTAAAAGGAGGAGGTTGAAAATTGGAGGTTCTTTGATTCTTTGATTTTTAAAGAAAACAAAAATGGACAGTTCTTTGGTTCTAATTTTTTGAATAAAAAATAACCAAAACCAAAGGTTCTTAGATTCCAATTTTTTTCAAAAAAAAAAACAGAGCTGAAGGTTTTCCAATTCCAATTTTTTGCAAAAGCTGGAATCAAAGGTTCTTTGATTTTTTTAATTTTTCAAAAAACCAAAACTGGAGTTTTTTTTAATAAAATAAAATAACTACCCAATCTTGGCAAACACCTCCAACTTGTTGAATAATCCATTGTTGGAGATGTTGAAGATGGAGACTATACACCTTCAACTCCAAGAGAGCAAATCCTCCAAATTCTTGAATAAGTTGTTGGAAGGAAGATTATATGCTCCAATTTTGAGAGCAAAACAATCAATATCAACTATTTGGAGGGAGACCCCCAAGTGAGGAAATCACCTTAGGTCATGTGATTTTAGTGATTGGTCTATGTATACATAATTTGGTGCAAGTTATTTAAGATTATTACGAATCTTGACTAATAATTTGAGGAAAAGCTCCAAGACAATAATAAATGGCCTTTGACAATTATACCAATTTTCTCTAAAATATTGTTGCAAATATGGTGGAAATAAATAGATCTACCATGAAAAGGCTCTTTCCTAAACTAATGTTTTACATCAAAAAAATTTATAAACATGCAATGGAAATGTTATCATTATTAGACATTCAAGTTAAATGGGTTAAAAGTTCATTGGCTTTATGAAAAAGGGATTTAAAAATCATTTTTTTCTAGGTGACAAATTAATGCACTTTCCAAGTTTGTCAAGTGTTATCAAGATTAAAAAATGAATTAATTTTTGTTACTATCATGGTGACTACAGCCTATTGTTGTGCCTTGTACTTAGACCCAAATGATAGACATCGAGATTTTTTTTGTCAAGTTGCAAATGGATATTGAAATAAAGTGCAATAACAATTTCATTTCAAAACACATCCAAATGGCAAGTGGTTTGCAAAGGGAGGTTGTTTGTACAAATGTTTTCAATGTTGAAGAGTTGCTTTAATTTCAAATGTGTTGTTTAATTCCAAGATAGAAAAGAGGAATGAGAACTTCAAAATTGAACTAAGATGAACTCACAAATGTGAGTTCAAAATGAAATCAATTTGCACAAACCACGAAAGGAGATGGTTTATGCAAGTTGAAATGAAAATAGTGCATGTGTGGGTTGAATCATGACCAACAAACTTTCATAAGATTCAACATGGCTTGAACTTGGGAGGAGTCATCATTTTTTTCCCTTATAATGTATTCTATGATTGGTAACAAGGACTACATCAAAATGACTAACAATTTTAAGACTTCAAAATGAGAGGTCTAAAATTTTCTAATTTTGGCAAGGTATGAAATCCATAATTTTGTGTTGCAAGATAATATCTCCCACATACAAATTTCAATTGAAGAACTTTTAAAGCAAAGTTGTGGCCTTCGAAAAACCTTTCCAACATTGTATTGCACATTATAATCAAAAATTGTATGACCCCTATTTTGTGGGCTTTAATGGTCAAAGGTCAAATTGGCAATTTGACTCATGACCATCCTTTTGGCCATAACTTGAACTTTAGATTTATAAATGGAAAATGTGAACCCACTTTTGATATCTAAGCTTCAAAAAGAATTCAATGATACAATGAAGGTTTGATTCAAATAATATTTGCCATTTGCACTTTTGTTCTCAATATTAAAAACACCTAAAGCATTCCAACTCCCAAAATGGGAGTGTTTAGGATTCATTTTCGTATTTTCCCACACTTGTGAAAATGTGAATTGAATCCCAAAACACTTTTCCAACCCACTTCTATTTTCATGTTTTAATATTAATTTTGAGCCCAAGTTTAAAATTGCAACACAAATCGTTCTTATTAACCTTTTTGGGAATCATTGTGAATGTTACACATTTAAACTTGAGCTCCACATGACCATGTAAAGGTCAAATGTCCATCCCCTTTCCTTCGACCCCAATCTCCCTTAAGGTCATTTTTTAGGAAATTAGAGTTCCAAGTGGTTAATTGGCCCAACTCTTTTCATTTATTTGAACCATTTATGTTGCAAGGTTCCCCTTATTCTTTAGTCATCATTCTCCTTTGGGAGACCTCCCAATTATCCATTTTACATTGGCACATGGTAAGGTGATCCATTAGGAAGGGTTTTTTTTTCCCTTAATTCACTTTAGGTTTTGCATAGCTCAATGGATCTTTTCCCCTCCTATTTGTTCCTTTCCATAGCCAATGACACTAACATCATTGGTCCCACCTCAAAGGTTCTTCATGTTTTAGAATGTTTTACATCCCAATTGGCCTTGGTGGGATTAATAATCTAACTTTGCAAATGTGCAATTTAATCCCCTTTTGACCTTCTTTTCAATTTCTCCCTTCTAGTTAAATTTTGTGCCCCAAGGATGGTATTAAGGTTTTAATAATGTTCCTTGGTTCACTTACCTTTACTTCTTCCTCTCTAAAATTTTATGAACAAAAATATGTCACATGTACCTAGAAAGGGGAAGGGGGACATTTAGTGTAAAGTTTAGGATTTATGTGCATCAAATGACCATTTTTAGGGGGGTATTAAATAATCGTCCAACCTATTTTTTTATCACCATATTATATTTAATTTTATAATATATACACATTAAAGCCACCCTATATTAATTATAATCCATTGTTTCAAATTGTTACATACCTTATAAATTATAATTAAATTGATTATTTGAATCAAATCTACCCTATTTTTTAACTAATTAACTTATAATTTTTACTCAATGACCATTATATTGCATCCTATATTTATATTCACATTTTTTTTTTACTAATATCCCCCCCCCCGCCCCAAGCATGTAAAAACATTCTCAAATTTAAAAGATGTTTAGGTGACCTTTGGGATCCTTTCATGATGTTTTCCCCAAAATCTTTCATATATGTTGGAAACTTTTCACCATTTCCAAACTTCTAGCACTAGTTTTCATCCTTGGATTCAACTCTATTCAAATTTTTGCCAGATGTTTAAGTCCAAGCCTATTTGGAATGTTCTAAAGGCCCTTTGGTTTGTCGGCAAATCTCACTCCCCATTTCTAGAAAGGGTGTAGGGTTCATTTTGGTTTAGGCCATTGCCCCAATGGCTTATTTCGGGAGTTGGCTTCTTGTGGCCCTAATCATTACCTCTTCATTATTATAGGATCATCACCCATTCTTATTGAAGGCTACAAAAGCATGTACTTCATGGATGTCTTCATTCCAAGCACACTTGAGATGGCGTGAAATCTTCTTCCTCCTATAACCTAAACTTGCACCCCCCCCCTTTTTAAATAGTTTTCAAATAAAAGATTGAATCACCTTCATGAGAGCATGTTAGAAATATTGCACAAACATAACTTTTCAAACATGACGTTGGACATGACTTTCATCATGTGAAAGCATGAATAGGTGGACAATTTGGACTATCACACTTGTAATTTTTTTAGATTATATACAAATGTAAAAATTTTAATCATATTCAAAAATTAACATTGTCAATTTTTTAATTATTCATGTTGTCATAAATTTTAATGGAAATCATCATAATTTTTTTGGATGAATTCTAAAAAGATTATGGACTCATAATGGATTTTTAAAATGAGAACACAATGTTTGTCTCATAGAAAAATGAAAAATGTGGACTCAAAAATATGTCAAAGTAGTGTCAAAACAAAAATTAAAAAATAAAGCATCATCAAATGAAGAATTTATTAGTGAAGTGCATTGAAACTTTCCTAATATATATATTTTAAAAAGTTTTAGATGATGTGATTGTTGCAAATTTTTATCCTTGAGAGTTTATTTCACATTTAAAAATTTAATCAATGCATGGATATTCTTATCAATCGCATGTTTAAGGATATTCATAAGTTGGTTTATTAATATTTATAATTTTAAAAAAGGATTTATGGTTTGATAATTGTTAAAACTACAAAATAATTGCTAATGTTAAATTATGGACTTTCAAACGCCACTTTGGAGACACCTAACCATACTTTCACCTTGTCATGTTTGCTTGAAATCATGTGCAAACCCAAGTTTAAGGGCATGGTTTTATGCATGCCCAATCATCTTATTATTTCATATGGCCTTTAACATCTTTGCTACAACATTACATACCATTTTACTTAAAATTCTGAAAAATTAATAATTCAAATGGACCTATATAAAATTCAAATTTTCCTCAACCAATTACCTATATAGTACAAAGATTAAAATAGTTTCAAACAACATTCTTAGTTGCCTAAAACAAGTCACAAAATATAGTTTTCTATTAATGATATCTTATTCAATGAACCATGGATTACCTATTCATTTACACTAAACCTTAAAACCTTAAACCTTCACGGCCATATTAATCTTAAAGCATTTTGATATCAATTTACTACAAAAGCAAATAATTGTTTAACAATATTGGTAAACATTTAAAACCCATTTAACTAACCTACCCCCCATGCCCTCGCAACTGCAAATTTTTTTTAAATAACAAAATGACCCAAAAAATGGTGGTAACTCATTATTTACAATTAATGGATTGAAGATGATTAAAAATTAACATTACACTCCCTAAACACCACCAATGGACTCTAGGTTTATCCCATTGCATATTTGGTTAGCCCATAGACTCAATGGATACACCTTTTATGATGTTCCCTTGGAAGGGAATGTATAGGTTCTCATGATGGCATTTAAAAAACTTTTGTTTCCATTGCCATAATGTCGGGTTTCACATTTCTTGTGAATAATCACATGTTCTTTCAACACCTTTGTCTTCAATTTAGTCCTTGTGACAACACATTGACATTGTGTTATCCACAAGAGGGTCCACATTTTAGTTAATGTTGTCATTATTGATCCCATTCGAATAGATTGAGTATTGAAAACTACCATTTCTAGCGGGGTTGTTATGATGATCACGACCTATGCAAAGGATACACCTTACCATGATTGACACCTAAGAAATATGTTATTACCTTTTGTTATGGAGGTATTTGACTACTTGCACCAACAAATAGATTAAATTTTTACCCATGTGTTAATATGGCACAATCAACTAAAGGCATTAGAAGCCCTCCTCTTGTAATTTTACAAGCATTTCATAGGTAAAGGGTGGTGGCAACCTTGTATAAAACCCAAACTTTATCCATCTTGAGCCAAGCCATCATCATCAATGAAACCTCTTCTAAGCTTGGCATTCTTTCATGATTCCCTCCCCTCTCTTTGTCCGATTTGCTTCATGCAACTAATGTCAAGTTTAGGACCTAAGCTTGGGATTTGGATTTGGGCCGATGCCTTTTCTTCCCTTTTGTTTTTGGGTATTATTTTGGTTTTGGACATTGGTCTTCTCTTTGGGTTCTCACAAAGCCAACTCCTAGCTCTACCACTTTCCAAACAAAAAATTTAAAAATTTCTAAAAGATAGCTTTTGTTTCCAAAGAAAAATCTTTGGCCTGTTTTTTTCCTAGGATTTTTGTTTTATTTTTTATGTGATTGGGCCAATTTGGGTGATTCATTTTCAAGTTTTTTTTCTTACATTTTATGGCATAATTTTTGAACTTTCTTCCCCCATTTCAAATGATTTTCAAGTTAGTTTTTTCTTTTTTTAATTTGTGTAAATGACGGATCATATTTTGTTGGGAAGTTTATTTTTATTTAAATGCTCCTTGTTGTGACAACAGGGAATTTTGCAGTTTTCAAATCAAAGGTATGTTCAATTTCATTTTGAACAAATAGCCTCCAATAGGAAAGCACATCTTAACAATTTTGTGTGTTATTTTGAATAGGAAAAAAATCCATCCCATATGTGGTGAAAATAGTTCAAGTAGCATGTTCAATGGGATTTTGTGGAAAAAAATATTTCACATACAACACCATAAATGAAGGATAGAAAATTCATGTTGTATTATAGGATGCATTATGAAGCTTTTAACAATTTAGTGTTAAAGTTGACATTGTTTCTTCAATCTAAGTGTTTGAACCTTGTAGGCCACAACTAGAAATCAAAGAAAATTATATCACTTATACTTTACAAATTTGCTCATTGAGCCAATGCCACACATATGGTTGACTAGTTCAACGTACATGCTTTTACTATAAGGAAATAGGGGGACATAATCTGTGATGTTCTATGTGACAAAGGTAAATGGTTTATAAAGTATATTAATATTCCAATTAGTGACCATTTGCAAAAAAATATTGATCAATTCCATGAGCTTATAGGTGTATATAATATTTGCGAGGTGATTGATGGTATTCACATATCATTAGTTGATCTTCCCAACAAGAAGATGACCCTTGTAATGACTATTTTTTTTAATAATCTTTTTTTCATAACATTGTACTACAAGCACTTTGTGATGTAAACAAAAGATTTTGGAATGTGTGGGCCAACCAACCTAGGGGATTCCACAATGGTGGGCAATTCAAAATGTCCAATATTTATGGACAATTAAAGAACCATGAAATTTTACATGAGTTGATGGTGGTGTCAAGGGTGTGAGATGCACACCTTATATAATTGAGGACGTTGCATACCTAATTCAATCATATTTGCAAAAAATTGGAAGACCTATAATCCAAATGATGTGAATAAAATAAGGTATGATTATATTATGAACTTAAGGAGGGTAGTCATTTTAAATGCCTTTGGATCGTTTAAGACCGAGTGGTGTATATTGAAACATTATGGAATAAGTTTAAGGAGCTTAGGGTTAGATATGTTTTTTTTGGCAAGGCATAGTTCATGGGAGTTGATGGAGTTGTGAGAGTTGTTGCTTATTGATTTACATAATTGATGCATAGATCGGGGTGCACTTAAGTTAGGGCATCCAAATTTGAAACTTCCTCTACACAAGCTTCAAGGATTTGGGGATAAACTACCAACAATGAAATAAGGAGAATTTACAAGTTGACGAAACGAAAGAAACTTAGAAATGTTTTGTTTAAATAGTGATTGATTCACCAATCAATTGATCAATAAGGATGCACATTGGAATTAATTATTTTTTTTTGTGTGTTTTGAATCATACTTTTTTTTATGCATAATCAATTCAAAATGTACATTCCATTGTGTTCAACTATGTGTAATTCATTGAAAGTATGCAATCCAGTGGGTTGGATGAACGAACACCCACATTGGTACCATGGAGAATCTTTTTAAACTTAAACCCTTACATTATGAAAATTAAATCAAATCTGTAAACCCAAATCCAACTTGGCCAATTTGTAAAAGTCCCAAAATCCTTGTACCTTGCTTCTAAATTTTATACATCATTGCTTGGGCTTGATATAACCAATGTAAAATCCATAAAACCTTGTACCTTGCTTCTAAATTTTATATACCATTGCTTGGGCTTGATATAGCCAATGTAAAAATCCCCAAATCCTTGTACCTTCGTTTTTAACTTTGCACCAAATAAGCTAAGCATTTATCATTATAGCACCTATTCCTTCTTTCCTTTATTCTTTCTTTTTCTTTTATCCTCCAAATTGGGGATATCATCAATCATCAATTACACATTCTCATAAGAGCTCCAATTCTCTTTTTCTTCTTTTTGGGTAACTTTCCTTTGATTTTTCTTTCACACAAAACTTGAAACCAATTCCAACAAGTGGCTCTCAAGAACCAGTCAATGCCCAAAGAAACAAAACCTTAAAATGATCATCCACAAAACCTAAAGTGCATGGACAATTTCAAGCAAAATGATTATTGTAACAAAATGCCACACAACCATTAGCTACTTCCACAAAACACATACAAAATACAAAATTACCACCATGCGGGTGTAATCAACAACACAAATCAAATGGTGCTTGTTGTTATTGCTTCTTGGATTGTTACGCTTCATCATCATTCATTTCCACAATTTGAACTTAGAATGTGTGGAATGCACCTCTTGGTCAACTCCATTGAATGCACCATTTATTCTAGCTATGCCTCCAAACATTTGATCAAACCTTTTTTACCATGGCCAATTAGAAAGGGGCATGCCAATTTCCTAACTTTTCTTCCTTTCAATCTTGTACTTGTCTTTCATCTTGCTCCACTTGTCACACACTTGCTTCCAACTTTGCTACACATCATTTGAAAAATTCACATTCAATTGTTTTATGAATTCTTGGAAAACTTTTCGATTGTCTTCCCAATATTTCTCCTTGCAAGTGTCTAGAAGAAAAAACTGAAAATGTATGTTGCTCCACAATCTACCTACATTTTCTTGAGGTATTGTAACAATTGTATTAGGTCTAGAAAAGGATGGTGAACTTGCCTTAGCATCTTGACCTTCCATCAACAAGCTTATGAAAGAAGATTGGTGAGTCCTTTTCTGTAGTATGGATAACCCTAGAAGCAGAGAAGAAGTGGAGAATAGAAAGAAGAAAATGACAGAAACTCACACAACTGAAGCATAAAGAAGAAGATTGGAGAAATTAGGGCATAAGAGTTTAGTATAGAACACACTTGAAAAAAGATTGATGGTGGTGGTTTCCAAACACCGCCATAACATTTTTTATTGCAATGAAACTTCAATCTGATCTTTTAAGCTTAGTGGAAAATGTCGTTCCTATCAAGTTCTCAATTGTGTTCCCCAAAATGTTCCAAATGATGAGTTACAGTGATGACATAGTGAACAAAACTGAATTTTCACAAAAGCAAATCTTAATACTCATCTATTGATTGTCACCAGTAGTCCAGAGCAACATGAAGCCCAAGTTTAGACAATAGGTTCCAACAGGTCACCAAAATATAGCAGGATTCTTAAGTTTTTCTATTTTTGCTCTCTGACATTCTAAAGTTTTGTTCCACATCTTGAAAGGAAATGTTCTGTCAAAAACTTATAACTCCAGAAACATTCATGTGACTCAAGAATGAGTCCAGTCTTTCCTCTGGTCTGAAATTGTGATGTTAGATCCATGTGGATTCTACAACATCTCAATGGATGTGATGTGTGGAAATGTGTTGAGTATCATTGTGTCCAGCAAGAAGAGGTTGATCTGCAAAGCTTGAGATGTCAGAGAGCTACCACATGAGATTCAGTTTTTTCTGAAAGTACCTGATGCCACAGGATCAACACATTTGTGGGTTGTTGTTCCATTAATTGATCCAAGAGTTTGGAACAGGATTTGAACATGTGAAGTTTACTATATATAAAATGTCAGTGGGAAGGGCACCAACCTATGTATAATTGCTCAAATTTCCCATCAGCATAGAAATCTACTGGATAAAACATAAAACCTGTTGATACTAAACAGTCTATAACACTTGATAATTTCAAAATTTCTACATCACATTTTTAGTACAAAAACACTAAATCCGGAGGTCGAACAACATCCCTAGAAAAGTCACAGAAAGGGGAAGCACACTTTCTCTATCACCACAGGCATCCGGGCTACCAGCAGGAAGGTCTGAATTACTTCCAGTGCCATCTGGAGATGGTAATGGAAAACTGGCATCTCCCGGAGATGAGCCACCTGCTAAACTGATTGGGTACAGAGCAGACCCATTTGGGTATAACAGGCCCCAATGCTGCTCTGTTGCTGGACCTGGTTTTAAATCCTCGTTGAAAAGTGCAAAAATGTAAGTCGGGATGAACACCCGAGGCCTTTTAGGCGTACCTTTACCACTGAGGATGTATGTGACTAGATTGTTATTGTAAGCTTCTGCATTGCGAATGTTAGCACCTGTACCTCCTGCCGTTGGCCATCCAGACTCACTAAGTGCTATTCTCACATTTTTGTAGCCAAGCGCCTCCATGGCATAATAAACAGCATCAATCTGTGCCTCAAGTAAGCTTGTATAGCTGTATTGACCTTCAGTAAGAGTTGCTGTTACTGAAGCAAACACAGCATAGTTCAATGGAATACTAGAAGGATCATCTGCCCAAGCAAAGTATGGATAGACATTGATGTAAAGGTATGAGCTAGTTTTGTCAAGAAATTCCAATAAAGGCTTGAGCACAGGTACTGCAATCTGCGAATTGAAAACACCTGCTGATGGTGGAAATGAGCTGGTGAGAATGTTAAACTCACAAGCAGTTGACAGCTTGATAGATGATAATCCATGGCTTGTGAGGCTTGTCTGAAGGTTTTGGATTGCAGGGACAAGTTGGGGCCAGATATTAGAGTTTGTTGGATCAGCAAACAGCTCATTCCCAACCAGAATGACAGTAATGTTTGTTGCTGGGACGTATGCAACAACATTGGCCACAATCCATTCATCAGCTGCTGCTGAACTTGCAGCTAGAGATGGAATTTCATCATTGGACATACCAATTACTACTTCTAGTCCTGTGTTTGCTAAGGCTTTCAAGGTCCCTGCATCAGAGTTATAAATCTTCACCCGTCCTGCACCCAAGCTCTTTATCAGATTTACAGCAGCATCATTTGATGGAAGATTATCACCCACTTGCCCATAATTTACACCCATTGTCTGCGGCTCTGTTCCCACCATCAACCCACCCGTTTTGTGATCAGTTCACTAAAGATAGCACAAGGTCCCATATTGTAGACACTTATGAATAGAATTTTGAGATGAGCTGATAACAAAGTTAAAGAGTCAATAGATCCAACAACAAAACACATTCAGGTCTGAACAACATAGTCAGCAAAAGCCTAACCCCAAAAAAGAGAGAAAACAAAGACTAAACCAAAAAAGTCAGGAGTGGGCTAATTAGGGTTTAGAGTGTCACAGTGTCAACAGATACGCATGATGTTCAGAGACTTTTAACAGCAGCACATATGATAATGACCACCTACAATAACATCCCCCTTTGACTGACTTCATTTGTAGTGGGTAGAGATCAGTGGCAAACATTAAACAGCGTACTGAGTTTCTGATCAGAAGACTGGACATAACAGGAAAAACTCAACCATGATACTGGCTAGTGCACAAAAAGAGCTATGAAAGAAGAGAAAGAAAAGACCCAAGAAAGAGAACATAACAACAAGAGGGGGGGGGAGGGGGGGGGGAAGAAACAATGTACAATGGAAATGCAGGTGCCCCAAAACTCTCCCAAAACAATGTGCAATGGAACTTATTCCAAAAGACCTTAAGAACTATGCTGACATATCCTTGTACATTTTATGAAGGAACTTGCAAGCAAGCCCCACCCTCTTCCTCTCCCCACATGCACACAAAAGGAAGAAGGGTGAGGGTAGGGGAGAAGAAATGGATTGATGATGTACCTATTGCATAGTCTCCACATGATGGAGCAACCATGATCATCCAAGCAAGTGTGAGAGCAGGAAGCATGGTGGTGCTCCATATCCTAACCCTACTCTTCTGTTGTTGTTGATCCAGCCTCCTTCTTCTCCCAAGTCCCACGTTCTGATGGTTCATCTTCCGATTCGACTTCTCTGGTGTGAAGCTTAGCTCACATTTTGAAAATGCACCCCACCCACAAACCCAAAAAGCAGGAAAAAAAAAACCAACAACAACAAAAAAATCTGCCTCACATTCTCCAGCTCAAGCTTCAAAACACAGGAAGATCTATCGATCAATGCTAGTAGCTGCGAAACTTAAAACAAATCAACTCCCCATTCTCCCATGGGAAAAACCAACAGAACAGAAACTAAAAACCGAAAGGATCGCGAGCTCCGGAGGTCGAACTCCCCCAAAAAAAGAAGCACACCAAAAAAAATAAAAATCTAATGGAAATTTTTTTTTAATAAAATAAAATCAGAACAACAACAGATTGTCATAATCATGCTCGCGCACTACCCATTCGAATAGGAAACAAAACGACTGCGCAAATGCGGAGACAAACCAGTCTTGGCGAAGAGCTGAGCTGAGCTTCTCGCACCAAGAAGGCCAGCAAAGAAATGCTTGCCTTCTTCAAGGGAGGTGAGAGAGAGAGAGAGAAGAGAGACGATACCCGCCGGGTCTTACACAACGAGGTACCACCGCCTTAGGTTAGAACACGTTCCCAATGACAAGTTCTAATAGCAGAACATGAATGAGGAACGTAACAGAAAACCATGTGTTCGAACTTCGAACGTGTTCTTTTGGAAACAATCATTGAGGAGAGAGGTGGTAGTCAGATTCTATTTTATTTAATTTATAGTTTTTTTTCCTATTTTAAATTTGTAATAAATAAATAAAAATTCTTGTTAGTACATACAGTAATACAAAATAGTACATACCCATATTTTGAAATAGTTAAAAAGGGCTCATTCATTAATTACTAGTAATTTACTATCTAATAGTTTGGCAGCCAATATTTTATTAGGAATAGAATTCCAATGCAACCAATTGAGAAGTCGCTTCAGGGCAGGCCTCTAAGGACACTTTCTAAGGACAAGAAGTGGGCCAAATGCCAAATCATTATTATGTCAGTAATGGCTCCACCTCTCTCTTGACAAGTTCAAACATTCAAAGCTCCAACTAACAACAGCTAAAAAAATTGAACAAGGGGTGTGTCACACACACTTGTGTGGCCTTGCCATTTTCCATTCAAAGGTATCATCATCATCTTAAAGGCAAAAGAAGAAGAATTATGAAAACTCAAAATATTTCACCATGCAAACCAAATATAATCTTCAAAAAATTTCCTCTAAAACAAACCAAAATCCTTCAAGATATTATTACAACAACTCTACAATAACTAATCTCAATTTTCAACACAAGCCAAAATTATCATCTTTCCAAAAAAAATCCTCATATGAAAAATAGACCTATTATTTATTATTACCTATGGGGGCCAAAATCCCTTCAGCTACTATACTCTATAATGAATTTAAGCACCATATATCCTTGCCTTGGTAGGCAAGGCCAATAAATAGGAAATGTTTCAAAAATGAACTTGGGCATTCACACTTAATACCCCATCAACATTCCTCATAATGTAACATTGAATGAAAACTACCATTTGTTCCATAGTCTAGGTATCTCCTTTCACAAGGAGAGCCACATTAATATTTCATTGAAATATATGTTGTAAATGTATGTAGTAAACTAGTAATATAACTATTTTTGAGCTACCATAGTACCTCCCGGGCCAGTTCAACACTAATTATATTATTTTCAAAAATGTTAAAATTTTCAAAATAAATTTAAAAAATAAATTTTCAGAAATTTTTTTCTTTCTTTGGAAGGAAAAATAAAGAATCTAATGAAATATTTGAGAGTACATCATTTTTCAAAATGGAATCCTCAAAATTAATTATTTATTTATTTCACAAACATGTGTTGAAGTGGCTAAGGTACTATCATATATGACTTTTTATTTTGTTGAATGTACTAACTAAGCGTTATTTTTAAATATATATATCATTCCGAGCTATCCATCTAGAGTTAGACAACTTCTTCTTTTTTCTCTTTTTTCGTTGCCCAATATCTTGTAGCTTTGGGTCGGTGGCCGTCATTGTGTTAACAAAGTTTGGATGTTTAAATATATGGTTTCAAATTTGCAATGTCACCTTGATGTAGTTGTAAAACACTCCAACACATTTTTCTTTTGTATTTGAAAGCACTTCCCCAACATGAACGACCACATGATGCTTTCATCAATTGAAGGAACCTTATGTCATTCACATGCAAACCATCCAACATTCAAATAAAAAACCTTTAGCACTTTATGTTGGGGAAGGTCCATAAAAGAGGGGCGGGTCCATAAAAGGAACAACCCTATTGAAAGGCTATAGACATTGGGCCAATCCTTGGCAAAACCATTGGGCTTGAATTGTTTAGCAATGCACGAAGCCTAATGAAATGCAATAGACATTGTGCCATCCCTTGATCAAACCATTGGGACCAACCTATTGAAAGGCTATAGACATTGGGCCAACCCTTGGCAAAACCATTGGGCTTGGATTGTTTAGCAATGCACCAATCCTCATGACATGCAATAGACATTGTGCCATCCCAACCTTTGGGATTGGATTGTTTAGCATTTATAATGCCTTTTGAAGCATTTTGAAGCACAATTTCTAAAACAATTGGTGTTTTTATGGGCTTATCCCATTTTCAAGCAATGGAAAGACATGTGTACATTGTAATCTTACCTTTAAATATAGGGTACAAAACCCATGTGTGTGGGCTTTGATGGTTTTTCTAACAACCATTAAGATACTTGGAAGGTTTTTTTGTATTATGGAATAGGCCTACTAGAGCCATTCCACCTTAGCCTAACAAGGTAAATTGTTGTTTTATTAGGTGGCAAAGAGCTTTTTAAAGGCTTGTTCCAAGGCAATACGTGTTTCTTAAATCATTAATTCACATTTCAATTGTGTTAGGAATCATCAATTTTTTTTAAAGGACAATAACAACACAAAAAGTGAAGCCAACGAAGGCCAGTTGCCTATCCCACTTAGGAAAATGTAAAAATACATTAATATTAAATAGTACACAAAAACCAATTATATACAAAGAATTTACTTTTTGAATATTTTCTTCTTTGTAAAAGCTTATTGAAATGTTTTTCCAAAATCCAAACCTAAAATTACAAAAAGAAATAAAACAAGATATCACAACACTATTGTATCTACAAAATCAAAGGTTTTCATATCCAAACCAAGAAAATGAAACTCCTTATGAACACATGTTGAGTTTCTCTCAAAGTTCCTTTGATGTAGTCAAGTTTCCTTTTTTTTAATTGAACTTGGTTAACATTTTCCTTCTCCAAATGTTATCAAGTATTTGAAAAAGGAAGAAAGGCATGATGATTTTTAATTCTTGATGATAATTATCAATCATCAATTTGTATGATTTATAGATTTCAAGAGCAATAATTTTGAAAAAATCCAAATTACAAATTAAGTCATTTAAGTTTAATAGCACATGGCTTTGCTTTTGGGTGTTGTTAATGTACATCAAATTGAAAACTTTTGTGTGCCAAATCTCATTGAAGTTACATGTGCATACTCATGATCAAGTTAACATGGGTTATGTATGAATATTAAATGTTAATGTGGATGAGATCAAAATGATGTCAATTATCAAAAGATAAAGTTTATCCACAAATAATTGTTTGGTGTGTTTCCCACTAAGAATTCCACAAACATATTACTTGTTTTGAAAATATGAAGCAAATCTTACTAAATTATGTGATTAATAGACATGGACATTGTAAGTAAACAAACAAGTCTTTGAGCAAGAAAAGATGAAGCTCAAGCTTATAGGTGTTTTCAAATTCATGTTCAAGCTTTAGGAAATGGGTCCTATACCACACCATGATATTGTGACCCAATAACACCACTTTATGAATGGGTTGATAAGTTGTTGTGCATATTTGAGTTGATTTTTTAAAAAGTTAAAATCTAATTCAACTTTTGACAATTGTTATTTGAAAAGTGAACTTGAACTATCCTTCTAGCTCTATTAATAAGAAACAATATAATGTTATCAAGGGCATTCTTTCTTATTTATTTTGTGATTAATATCGATCTTATTAGCATGCTAAAAGATAATGTGAAAAAATGGAATTGTCAATCTATGTGTGAATGGGCAATTTTGTTGGCATTGTATTAGAAACATGAGATGTGTATTAATGGAAAACACATCCCATTTTACATGTTCACATAATTTTTCATTATCCCATGTCATTTTTAATATCTTTCTAACAAATCAAATGTTTTGTAATCTATGTGCATCATGAAAGGAAAATGAAATTGATTATAACTCCCATTCTTTTCAACCTTGTTTTGTAACCTCTGCAAGTAATTGAAACAATTTCATTATGGATTGATGGTTTGAAACCATTTGATCCGTTTTCATGTAGTTGCTTTGCATTAAACATTTAAATAATAATTTATCGTGTTGACATAATATGGCAAATATTATATACCTTTTGATATGCCTTTTTTAGAATGTAGACATGTGCTTTTCAAATGACATATTGTGTCCTTAGCCCTTAAAGAAGTAAGATGACTTAAAACTATCAATCCTATGTTTTACATACCATAGTTTTGAGGTTTACATGGGAAAATAAAAAATGTTTTTAATAAAGAACTTGCAATGTTGATAAATAATAGGAAAATGTTGATGGGAATGTTTTTTATCAAGTAAGTAAAAGAAAGTATTTAACAAAAAATAAAACATCCATAATCTTAAATTACATGTTGACATGGAACATATTTTGAGGCTTCAAAAATTTGTTAATATTGAATATTGAAAGGGAAATCTGTTGTTCACAATGAAAAAATTAAAGTCTTTCACTAAATCTTAGCCTATGATGAAAATTGACTATTATTAGATATGAACGTAATATAACAAAAGTGAAGAATTTACATGCTCATTGAATATGCCCAAGCTTCCCTTCTCCTCTACTCAACCAAAGCTTAACATTACTTTTAGATTTTAACATAACTTTGGGGATTTATCGAAAAAGTTGAAATTATTCATCAAAATTTTGACAAGGTTTATATTCACACTTTTGACTTTAAAAAAGAATGTTCATGTGGTACAAAGGTTGAGAAATTAATACCATGAAATATTGCACATAGTAATGAGAAACCAATGGTTAGAAATTCATTATGATTATGCACATATGTATTTTTATGCATAGACAATGAATCTTAAACCTGATCTAAAGTTGAACATCTTGAACAATGGAATGGCTTGAGTTGGAAATAGTTTTGGATGGGTGATCATCCTTTAGGAACTTAGAGGTTGCAACCAATAGAACACATATCCCATAATGTAAGAAGAGGCTTTCAATCATGCCAATTCCAAATGATGTCAACTATTCTTTATTCCAAATTTTTAAAAATAATGTCACCATCTCACCATTGTTAAAATCGACAACCAAGATGTTAAACCAACCAATACATATTGAGGACATCATTTTAGGGGGATAAACCTCTTTTAAAATTTATGATACCATGTGTGACAAAAGGTTAGTTTTTCTTGGATTATCACCTTGGAAATTTATACTTTTGGTATCTTCATATTATCTTGTTATTGTTAAGCTTGAATTTTACCCAATGCTTAACTTGAAAGATTTTTTTCTCTAACCCTCTTGGATTAGATGTCAAAAGGTTGACACTATGGTTTCTATTTTAAACCTTATTTATTATTTGTTATATAAGATATTTGTTATTGTTGTCTCTCCAATTACCAATAGGCTAAAATCTTCAACCTTCAAGTAACAACTCAACAACTATAAAAAAAACTCCACCAAAAAACCACTATCATGATATTTACAAATTCTACTTACTCTAGATACCCACAACCACCCTCTCCTTTGATTTACTTCATCTTAAAAAATAAAAAAACATATTTTGGTTGAACATTTCACCCAAACCCAACCCCAAACCCTAGTTTCAAGCTCTATAACCACAAAAATCAAAATTGAAAACTCTCCAAAAAAATTAGATCTACATATGCACATTTAAATTTTTTCTCCTCCTTTTATAATCCTAAACACACACACACACACACACACACAAACATATGACAAAGCTTATAATATCCTATTTTTTATCTTTACTTTTCCTTCCCATTTTTTTCAAAATTGCTTGTCTTTCCTTTGAGTTGCCATGAATAATCACCCCCTTTACTTGCAGAATCTTGAGCCCCCTTTCCCCCATCAATATTTCCATGGCTCCCATTTTCCTCCAAAAGTTTCCCATCACCATTTCCACATTATCTTATTTTCATTTTCAAAAATCACTTTCACAAAAAGTTGAAGAAAGTGGAAAATTTTAACCAAAGTTCTTAGAAAGCTTCTAATATGACCTCCCCCTCTCCACTTGCCAAATGTCAACCCCTTGTTATATTTAACTATGTTGGCATTCTTGTTGGTGTAAACAATCTACTATTAACATTTTTGCACTATAAAATGGCCAACAATGCCATATACTAGCCAATAAGCTTATACAATACCCACTAGTGCCACATAATATTCAATAATGAGCTAAACAATATTCAACAATGCCATACACCAATTAATAAGTCCATACATTAGATAATGCCACACATTATTTCACGTTATTCAACAATGAAGTATACATTACCTAACAGTGTCATATGTTAGCTAGCAATCTAAACTCATACAAAAAATGTTATTTCTACCAAATAATTATTCTAAAGTTTTATATAGGCCCAATAACATGAATCACATATATTTGATGCTGAAATATTCATAGATGATACACATGTTTAACAATTATCTAATTGCACACATTTATACTACCCTATTTAAGTTATTATCATTAACTTGTTAAAAAGAACTATAGATGCATATTCTAATTCAAATTAATTTTGGGATTATACTTTGGATTTTTTTTTTACATGGACATGATACCCATTTGATAATGTTGGGCCCATGTTCTTTGTGCATTCAAACACTCCATGCTAAGCCTATTGCACTTGGGCCTTAAATTCTTACATATACAATGAATTTGGCTTGGACTTCTTGAACATGGAATTGGACTAGTCCTTTTGAACTTGGATTTAGCCTTTTTTGACATGGGGACAAAGTGGTTTTAACCTTTTTGGACACTACAATGCAATTCTATAAAATGTGGGTGCATTTCATTAATCCTTGTTTAGTGGACTAGTGAATCTATTGTCCTTGTTCAACATGGACCAATGAATTCACTCCAAATCCAACAAAATCACATAATGAACATAGATGCATTTTGTGGTAATGATGTGCACCTTGAGCTTCTTGATAAGAGGTTATATCAACTTGGGCATCTTATCCTTGGGCTTAGGCTTTTTTAACACATGTGGTGGGTTTGCTTAGGTTTCTTGGGCTTCAACTCAGACTTCTTATACACAAATATGGACTAATCTAGGTCTCTTCAATGAGGTCCTAGACTTCTTGTACATAAGGTTGAATCAACCTATACTTTTGGACATGGGGTTAAACCTCTTGAACATAGGTAGGCTGTGATGGGCTTCTTGGACTAGGTCCCATGCTTCTTGAACATGAGGTTAAACTAGGCCAAAATTCAAGAATCAACCCCTAAGAGAAAGATGACAAACCCACAAATAAAGACAAAATTGTATAAACATATATTGCTATTGAATAATAAACAAAAAATATAAAAATTGTCAATGATCTACAACTAGATATGCATGGACAATTGTACCTAGGGTCAATTGGGACGATTGCTAAATGCCATCTGTGTGAACACCCATGTGTAAATACAAATAATTCTATACTTACCTTAACATTCCTCTTAGCCTACATGTCATTTTCTTATCAATATTCAAGATTCTCAAGTCTTACCAAGGATATTGTTATAAGACAAACATGATTAGGCAAAGCTTTAGCACAAGATTGGCATTTTTGCTACTCCATACCTCTCCATTCATTGAATGGGATATTAATGTATGAAGAAATTTGAGATGAACATAGCTTGAAAACATGAACTCTAATAACCAGTGAAACAAAATAGCAAGCAATGAAAGGACTCATTTTTTTCCCCCTTTTTGGGATAGTGGATTTTTTTGGGTTTTTTCCTCAATACTTGGTAGTTAGTTCACGAAGGGTGGAACTATGAGTTAAATGAGCTCTATATTATGTTAAGAATGAACCCAAAGGCAATGACATAACCTCTTTCATTTTATTGAGGGTAATATAGCATGCACTCAACATCATCACAATTTATCTCATAAAGTTTGCTCAAAATTGAATTCTCGCAACCTAACAATTAAAGCTTAAGTGTTACACTTTAAAAAAACCTTGTACTTATATGACTAGAGAACCTAGACCCAATTTAGAAAGGACAACTCTTTTCAGGTTTGAATTGGGTGTTGTGCACTGGATGCCCCTTACTACTCAGCTGTAGATGAACCTCAACTAAGTTAATATGTGGGTTTCACCTTGGTAACCAATCCTGTAGGAAATAGGTCTCATATATAGGTATATAGGTAGGAAAATAGGTAAACTTACTAGGTGAGTAAGTGGTTTATACATAGATAAGGGCTGTTTTTACTACCTACCTACTAACAACCTGGTTGTGGGTTGTTAGTAAGTAGGTAGGAAAAAAAAAGCTACTGAGATAACCACCATGGTTAGCTAGGGGAACTAGAACCCAACAGAAAACTGTTTCCTGATCACTTTCCATTCATCCTTCATGGTGTGCTGGTGGCTGCTGGTTCACTATGGCTTGGGAACACCAGTTACCCTCCAGTAGAACCCCATTCAGTCCAGATGGAACGGCATCTCGTTGTCCCCGACTTGATTTGTTCCCAAGTGGCCTGTTCCCATACTAGGTATACCCAATTTGCTGGACCAATGACAAGGAAAAGAAAATCTAGTTAGAAGCCAGAGAATAGGAAAGCAATTTTAATTTTTCTTTCAATTATTGGATTTAGGTAAAGTGATGATCATTGATAAGAATATTTAGACAATTTTTTTTGGCTATATAAGAGATATGAAAGGGAAAAAAAAAACCATCATATAATTAATTATTTTGGGCTATTTACTTGACTCTAATTTAAAATCTCATAAAATTTGTTCAGTATTTTGGATGGTCATTCATTTGGGTGGATAATTTACATGTCATGATAATACGGGATTTTGGAGTTCTTTTGTTTACATCTAAACATATTACGGCCTGCACAAATTGTTATGCCTTCCTTCTTTGCAAGGTTCATTGTTCATTCCATTTCATTAGAGCAAATGTTATTAAGGCCAATGAGGTAACCTGAATTTGGTATCTATTGACTAGTTAAATGCACTTCTATTACCTAGTCTTGGAGGGACCCATTTACAGCTCTTCTGGGATCTTAGATTTTGCAAATAATTTTCAAGCCTTGTGCAACTGATAGCAGCATGGGAAAGGGTCAGGGTTGTCCAGATGCACATTTCTCAAAGCTTTTTTTGTCGAATTCTTAGTAACTTTGTTGAGTTAGGGTTTAGGGTTATACATCGTGGCAAGAGAGCAACAAATATTCGAATTCCCCCCCCCCCCCCCCCCCACCCCCGACTCTTTTTTTTTTTAAATATTAATTCAAT
>Ga0116227_10002325_pt1 | contig 43328 bp, 33 predicted proteins | sample S1TSphgellanicum_FD_89693 | JGI IMG/M metagenome (GOLD analysis project Ga0116227, IMG submission 89693) | Host-associated microbial communities from peat moss isolated from Minnesota, USA - S1T2_Fb - Sphagnum magellanicum MG | ecosystem: Host-associated > Plants > Peat moss > Unclassified... | reverse complement strand
GACTTGATGTAACTTGGGGAGGGTATTCCCCATGCTGAAAAAACCTTAGAGTGTCCAAGTCCTCCCATATATCCACAATGGGATGCTCAACCAGGTTACATTGCAATAGTGCAAAATAACTAGATGCATAAGATACATGTATTGCGGGAATCTGGTCAAAGTTTTGCCTAGCTTCTAAAAAATCTTCAAAGGTAATGAGGGGTCTTTGCGATGTGGTATCCATGTTTTGATGTGTAATACTAGTTCGGTGAATAACCTTGAATTCATACTCCTGAAGTATAAATGCCCAACGAACTAATTTACTAGTAAGCTTGTCGTTGGTCATCAACCATTTCATAAGCTGGTGGTCGGTATATAAAATGAACTTGGTGCCATAAAGATAGGGCCTAAAATGTATAACGGCCCATACAACAGTAAAACACTTCCCTTCGTATGAAGAGTAATTGCTCTCAGCCTTGTTGCTTCAAGATGCATAGGCGATAACATATTCCTTGCTTTCTTCATCAAGTTGGCCAAGAATAACACCAATACCAAAAGCATTCTAGTAAATGTGTAAAATGAAAACCTTGCCGAAATCAAGTCTTCTTAGAATGGGGAATTTTGAAAGCTTTTCCTTGAATGTATCAAAAGCTTCCTGACCTCTTTACTCCATGTCCAAGTAACATCCCTCTTTAACAATGCATAGAGAGGATGAATAATAACATTAAAGTCTTGGATATAAATGCTATAATAATTACATAGTCCGATGAAGCTCCTTAAAGTGTGAAGATCAGTAGGATTGGGCATCTCCAAAATGGCTACTACTTTGGCCCAATGAGCCATAATATTATTTGGCAAAATTTTGTGTCCAAAGTAGACTACTAAGGCAACAGCAAACTCACATTTTTTAGGATGGATCTTCATATTGACTTCGTGGAGCCTCTTGAATAACTCCTTAAGATGAGCCAAGTGCTGTAGGAATCCCTTGTTATGCACTAGGACGTCATCTATGTAACACTTCAGGAAATCTACCCCTTTGAAAACCTAGTCCGTGACTCGCTGAAAAAAGATAGGTGCATTCTTCAATCCAAAAGGTATCACAAACCATTCCCACAACTTGTTGCTTCCATGGAATGTCATTTTCTTGTGATCCTTTGTAACGAGCACAATTTGGTTAAAGCCTTCCCTTGAATCCACAATTACGAAGATGTTTGAATCTCTAATGCTATCAAACAATTCTTCAAGGATGGGCATGGGGTACATGTCCTAAGGTGTAACCAAGTTCAAAGGCCTGTAATCCCCGCACATCCTTTTTTTAGTCCATAATCCAGCTGAATCTTTCTTTGCTAGCATTATTGTAACGGCTACAAAATCAAAACTTGATGGTTGAATGAGACCAGCCTCATGGAGCTCTTTGCATCTTTCATCTACCAATTCCCACTAATGCTTGCTCAAACTATGCCTCCTCTAATAGATGGGTATCTCATATGTAAGGTCTATAGATAACTGCATGGTTTTACACCTACCTAAGTCTTTCATTAAGAATGTGAACACATTCTCATATTTAATTAACAAGTCTGTGACCTAGTCTTTCTCCTTCTTGGTGAGTTGGTTCCCCATAATGAAAAGGTAGTTGGAAACACATGGAATGGAGATGGAAAGTGTGTTTGAAAAACCTAGTGATTGGGTTCTCCACTATCCAACTGCATAGATTCATAGAAGGTTATAATTATTTCTCCAAAAGTTGATGTACTTCCAAGTGTATTAGAAACAACTTGAATCAAATTACATGGTACTTCCTCCCCCACATCACTAAAAGTGAAATGTAGAATGTTGAAGATAGGCAAATGTACTTGGTCGAGGTGCCATGTATTCGCATCGATAGAACTACAAGCTAATTGAATCAGTGCTAATGTTGTGTACATTTGAAAGAGTACATAGGTTACAACCAACCATGTAAGGGAGTTCAAGTCCATGCCTCTCCCCAGTAGAGCATTACACTCCAATCTAGTCACCTTGGTGTGACTAATAGTGTTAATTTGGAACCCCATAGCCCTTTTTCTTTCTTTTGGGCTTGGTTCATCCCAAGTGGCTGAAGCATGATGATACACCAAGCCTGGTCCATTTCCCTGAAAGGCGTGTGTTCATGGGAAGGAAACAAAGGTGGGCCAAGCACCTCTTGGTTATCCTATTATGTTCGCAAGAAACCAAAGAGGTTTTTCTTGCCTTGTAACTGGTTGGCAGGAGCTCTGATCATCTAATATGTGAGAAACCTGCAAGTTAGGGTTTCTGATGGTGTATCTCAGAGACAACTACAAAACTAAAAATGGTGCAAGGTTAGTCCACTAATTGCATAGCTAGTGTACATAGGAACCGCATTGTGCCGTATCGAGTAGGAACGACTCTCCAAGGTAATGCTTAATTAATGTGTAGTGTTCTTAAACTTTCTCCTTCTTATCAAGATGAGAAGGGGTGTTTTCAATTATATAACCAAGAGTAGGAGAAATGGATTGAGCCCATGTGATCAATTGTACCATGTCTATGAAGAAGTTGGATCTTGTGTCATTCCAACCTTCTCCAAATCCAATTGCTAAAAATCCTTGACACTCCCAACTTGAAATGATGAGGTCCATGGGGCCAAGTAATTCCATATGTTTCTTTTGAATTAGTTATACGTCAGAGGGCAAGAAAGTGAAACTGGCCTTCCATGCGATGGTTACAAACTATTGTGGAAATCTAGCTATGAATTCCATCATTTTCAATGTCGTCACTTGCCTTATAATAGGATCAATGTCTATGTCGAAATACCTCCAAACCACCATCCCTGACTGTAGTAGGGCTTCGAAAGTTGTACCAATACCACCAAAGAGCTTTAGTAATGTAATCCCCTCCTTAAACGGCATCCCAGTGATTAGTTGATGAAATATTGGTTTAATCGGTTTGCCATGGCCCTCCATGTTTTCAAAACTAAACAAAGCTTTGACTAAAGGCTCGTGGGCTACTTTGAACCTTTGTAAAACCTCTGGTCCATGTTGAATGTTCGTAGGAACCACCCTTAAGCTTTTAATAACTTGGGTGTAAATTGTCTCCTTTTCATCTCCTTCTATCCACTTGTGGTTAGCTTGTTGGATGTAGGAAATGGTGTGTGCTTCCTTAAACATACAATGGTGAGCCATAGGACTATGGTTCCCATGTAAATCAAGGGGTATGTATCCCAGGTGGTGGCCATCAGTCTCCCAATCCACTTAGTAGTATGCACGTTCGAACCAGTTGTCAATTATGAAACACGGTGAAAACAAGGCTTCATGCCCAATGAACACATTGTAACTGGTGGCATTGGTGACTAAACATCTTACCTGTAGGCAAAGCTCCTGATCTATACCTTCATTGAAGTTAAGTGCAATCAAATCTGAGTTCTTCCAAAGTACCTCCTCTACGCTCCCACTAACGATGTGAATTTGCCACATAAATTTTCGTAGTTTGGAATTGAGCATGCCTATCTTCTTGGCAAATTGAACTCCAAAAATCACTAGTTGGGCACCTATATCAAGAAGTACCACTCTAGGTGTATGTCCTCCCACCTGGATTGTTGACTAAGTATTGTCAACAACAACAACTCCGGTGGCGATGGAAGTTCTCTCACTAAACACCACCTTCAAAAATGAGTGAAACTTTGTGGAAAGAATGACTATCCACAACACCTTTGTTGAATAACAAATCCACAAGTGAAGTGTTTTTAGTTCCCTTCTAATATGTGAATGTAAAATCAGAGGTAGGAAAGCCCACTAGTTTAGCCATGTTAGAACTAGTGACCAAATCATGAACACCATCTACAACATGTGAACCAATTGAGTGTCTTTCCAAGGTGTTGGATGGGACCCTTGTAGCATGTGGATCAAGGATCGGTAAAGGACCTGATGTAATGTTCAAGGTATCCTTTAGTACTACAATTATGTCCTTGGTGCTTAACTTCAAATCTTGAAAACTAAACAACAATGTATTCACAAGCTTTCGTGCCACCTCACACATTTGAAGTTAGCACTCCATAAGCTGATCAGTGGAAAATCATGTGTTTTCCTAATGTACATGTACTCCTAGAACACAAGAATTTGATGCCCTAGCAGCTTGCGGTGTAGTAGTCTCCTCCCCCTTTGCCAACAAGATGCATTCTTCTTCCGTGTTGAGAGGACGAAAAGATTGTGGCATGACTACTTGAGCTCCTCTAGCCCTGGTAATAAGACTTGAACCTGATGCGAGTTCATCAATTTAAATTACCTGCTTAGTGGCAAAAACTCTAGGTGCCACACTAGCTTTTTGTGCCACAAACTAGGAAGGGCAAAATAAGTGGCAAATTTTGGTGTGAGACTAAAATTGTGTGCACTAAAAAGAACATACTCCCTAGCCATGGCATTGTGTGAGAGGCCATAGAACGACCTAAGAGGTCCCTCTCGTGATCCTGAACCCTATACAGGTAAAGCATAATTAGCTAGTTGGGAATACTTGCCTTTTAGATTAGTAAGTTGGGCCCTTAATAAATCGAGTTCATTTTGCAGAGTTTGAACTTGAGTGGCATGGGCTTGAAGCACCTCCCTCTTGTCAGCATTGTGCTCCTTCTTAACATTCTCATTGTAATTACCCTTAGTGGGGAAAGCCTGAGTGAAAGGCTAAGGTGCCTTGGCTTTAGGTTGAGGGGTAACAGAAGATGTTGGCAAATTTTGCCATGGTAATCGGAGTTGCTTTTATTCCAAGATTTTAGCAAAACAAACAGCTTCCTGATATCCCTCTTTCCCACAATAATCACAAAAGAAATCATCGAAAGGAATGGTGCACTCATTAGCTTTGTGGCAGGATTCCCACAATAGTTGTAAAAAGGTAAGATGGGTGTAGTCGAGTGTACTACTTTAGCCCTTGAAAAAGAATGTGATGATCTGGTTGGCGCAGCTTGTGGAGGCTAAGGCCTTGAATGTGATGGAGGCCTCATAATATTGGCCTCATAATGTGCATGAGCTAGTTCCAGCTTTTCAAAAATGTTATACACATCTAGCAAAATGTATGAGTCTCCAAATTCTGCAAAAACCCGTTGCACAACCTCCGCATGGAATGTTGAAATACCTTCCCACGAACAAAAATACCGATGGGCAACTTCCAGGGCTATGATGCTCTAAGTATCTTCTTTAAGTTTGAGAAGCCTCTTGTAAACCATCTTGAGGGTTTCATCCTTTTGCCAAGAGAAGGTGGCAAACTATAATTTTTTTTCAAAATTCTTAACCGAAAATTCCAACTCAAAAACTTGAAAGAATTCCCCCACTAGATCAGCAAAAGCTGGTGCATTGATGGTGGGAGGAATGTTTACAGTAATAGCAATGAGTTGTTGAAAAGAAAGGTTTACTGAAATAGGTATCGGATCTGGATTATTGGGCATAGTCCCATAATGTGCAATGGCAACTTGTAATGCAGCTTGAGGGGCGATGGTGATGGCTGTGGCATAAATTGCATTGGGAATTTAGGTGACACCCAAAAGTCTCAAAGAATGTTGCTCATAGACATCCAATGCCTCATAGTGCACATAACGGGCTAGTTGTTTGAATACGAATGCCTCAGTGTAATTAGTGCCATACTTGAACTCTGATTCACAAACCATAATTGAGAAAGTTGCCTTGAACTCCCTCAAAGAAATGGTACTTGGCCTTTTGCTAAACTTTTCAATTCTCCTAGAGGAACTACTAAACTCCATGGTGTATATTGGTGTAGAGGTAACAGGTTGCAACACAATATACAGTGATGGTGTGAAAGCTTGTGCGGCAACAAGCATACCCCACTAATTAACCCCTCCAAATGGACTCTGATGTACCATTGATGTAGTGTAACCTAAACCTAAATTCCTGGTAGGAATTGTACTAGATGATGTTGGCGCTATAGACGTTTGATGGTACCATCGTGAAAATCATGAACTCAAATAAATCGACTCAAACGATTGTGTGTTGCTTCATAACTGGTACCTTGGCTCTGGCTAAGTAGTTGTGCTCTCATCATCCAAGGACATGGTGTTGTCTCATGCCCTAAAATTTTGTAGAAATACAAAGCATTAGATACAATTTGAAAAATACGGTATTAGATATGTATGTACATAATACATACAATTTGAAAAATACGACATGTTGACGAGGATGAACAGCGATGAACGGACATCAGTGGATGGACGTCCATCCACGGACTTTCGTCTAATCAATGGATAGAAGTCTTTAGAGGGAAGTCTATGGACAGATGGAAGTCGGCGATGGTAACGCAACAAACGGCGTTGCGGATGCCATGGTTTTGTAGAATGCCCATGAACTCTGTAGCAATGGTGGACGCAATACGACGACCACAGCCTTATGAGGCAACCATGAGCTCTGTAGCAATGGTGAGCGACAATGCTACAAACGCCGCACTACAAATCACCAAAGAGCTCTGCAACAATGGCAGGCGATGACACAATGGATGCCACACTACAAATTGTTTGGGAGTTTTGCAACGATGGCATGCAAAAAAAAAAAAAAAAAAATCTTCTTCTTACTTGACTTCGATAACTTCAAGAGTCTTCAAAGCTTCCTCTACCTCCTCCTATGTCTCTGCACGAAAAAGAGAGAGACAAAAACCTTGAGTAACAATAAATGAAAAATTTCCAAAAGCAAAATTCCAAAAGCGCAAATTAGCTTCTTAAAAAATAACCACCAATAGCAAAGAAAAAAAAATCAATGACTCTCTCCTTTGCTTTCGTCTCGGGATTTTCTTTTTAATGATGGAAGGCTGAAAAACGTCAAATGATGGAGACCGAAGAATAGAGAATCAGTGAAGAAATTGAAAAAGGCGATGCTTACTAGGTTAGAGGAGCCACTGGCTAGAAATTCGAAATTCGTTGGTGAAAAAAGCAACGTTGGGACCACTAAAAGCTGCTCCTTTAATCCCACCTCTATTAGTTGGCAAAGGTGTAACAACACAAGCTCCCTCCAGAAGTAGCAACACTAACAACAAAAGAAACCCAAGAACTCAAAGCTAAAAAAAATTTGCCACTTTCAACATTAAATGAAAGAATAGTTTTTTTAGAATTAAATTGCAAAGAAGGAAAAGAAAACATAGTGTGCGTAAATGGTGGCTATGTAATAGCCGCCGTGAGCATCTAGAAATCTAGTCTAACTATGGAAAAAATTCTCCTTAACAAAGGAATTCTAGAAAAACTAACAAGAGAAGGGAAGAGCTTGGCCTTTTATACAATCGTCAACAAGCTGAAACCCTAAACAAGCCATAACCCTAAAACACCTAATAGCGTAAAGTAATCTAAAAATGTACATTAACCCTAAAAAGCATGAGTGGCATGCTTGTAACTAACCGTCATGTATGAGGCCATGCATTCGGGCATGACAAGCAAAACAACAAGGCGCAAATTCCTTAAAGTGTATTTGTCACAACATCACCCTTTTCTGTCTTTTTTACCTAGTCCTTTTTTACTATGTAGAAACAAATTTAAGGATGATTATCATGGAATTTAGAATTATAATAGTTTAAAATATAATCCTTCTAAATTTGACAATTTTTGGTTCATTATTTTTTATGGGGATCAAAACATAAGGTAAAAAAGGATTATAATAAGGACTAGGCCTTTTTCATCCTATGTGGTACACCTTAAAGGATTTTCACCCAACAAATAAACAACCTTTTTTTGTTTGGCTACAACAGAAAAAGATGCTAGATTCTCACAAAAACTTATTTATCCAAATTTTGGCATGCAAATCCATGTAGGACATCATAATTGCTAGAAATAAACAACTGAACTTTGTGCACATGGATAAACAAATTAAACAATGTACATTAATTCCCTATCTCTTCTCCCACAATTGTCTCTCCTGTGGCAATGTCATCTATGGTATCTGTTGCTTCTACTCCTTCGGTTGTCTCTCCTATGGGATGTCATCTCCGGTTCTACCGAAGTCTATCTAAATGCCTAGACTAATGGTGGCACTGCCCTTACCACTATCGGTATTGCATATGGTTTCACTCTACCCCTCATCATTTTCTATGCCCTCAAATTTGTGCTCTCCTATTCCCTCGTCACTCCTAAACCGAAAGCTCCTCCTTCCTCAACTCTATTTTTCCTCTTAAGAGCACTTCTTGGAAAATCTACTACAATTTTTTTTCTATTCGCTAGTGCTATTAGCATCTCTTCCCTAGTTCTTTTAACCTTGGTCAATGGTTTGTGTGGATTGTCCTTTTGATGCACAAATAAATACTGAAATATATTTGCCAATACCAAGGCAAATTGACCTTAAACCTATCTTTCTTATCTCCCTTATTCTCCTTCACATACTTATACCACCTATCTAGCTCACTACACAGACAATTGAATATAATTTATGCCTAATCTACATGTTGTCCTTTCTTTGCTCTCACCAATGTAATGACATTTTTGTTGTTAAAATATTGTCCCTCTAATAAATGATAGATATAATGGCAGGATATCTAATAAAATATGGCAAACCCAAACTCTTTGCATTCTATTGATTTGGAGAAGAATTTGTAGGTGCAACTCTACAATTCTATAATGATTGAACTACTAATGATTTACTAACCTATCCTTTTGGTTCTTCTACATACCCTTCCACACACATTCCAAAAACATCTATAATTAGTTTTTTATTGATTGCATACACCTTATCCTTATGCCCAAAGTAGATGTCTGCCCCCTTAATCAAGAATATGTTCAAAAATTCCAACATTACATCAAGCATCAATGCTTCCCACCCCATCAGAAACAAAGGCACAAGCCCTATTTTAGAAGCCCAGTCTTCTTCTACAATAATATCATTCCAATTCTCCATCCACTCTGTATGTATTTCATAGTTTTATTTCATCTATGTCCACATGAAACTCCCAGGATTTGGAATTTTAATACCTTTCTCCAAAACTGTAGCTTTATCCAGTATTGTGCATCTTCTCTTCGTTGCCAATTTTGTTTCATGCTATTCCTTCTCCATTAACATTCACTATGTTTTTGCCATTGTCTGCACCTTTGTGGCTTGATGTACGTTCAACTACACTTCTATGAACCATACCATTGAAAAATAAAAGGTCAAATACATGGTCCACCATCTCAACAACCACACCTTTGGTCTCTTTGAAGAGGCTAACTCTAGTCATCATTGCTTGACCTGCTCCTATAAACCACCCACTTTGTGAAGTGTCTTCAAACTCTGCCACAAATTGCAACCCTTTGTTTGTCAGAACCAAATTTTCTAACTCTTGCATAAATACAAGTTGAGAGAAACATAATGGGAATAATCTATCCAAGGAAACCCATTAGTTTCATTCTTAAGGTGCAAAATGCAAACCCACAATAATAGGCAAGTTGTTGCTTGAACATCACCATATCCAAAAGTAATGTTGAAAAAATATTCACATGAATTGGCATGTTAAGATGATAATGTAGTTCTTCTCATGAACAACACACCATCCCCTTACTCCATTAGGCCTCTTCACCACCACTAATACAACCACCATCTCAACCTTCTCCACATGTCCATTGCAAACTAAAACTCCAAGAACAAATAATTGAAAATCCACACCTGTCCACCCGTTTCAAACTACCAATGTTTTGAGAGTAGCTATGCTTATGGGATAGAAAGAATGTGTGTGCAATGCAAAATCACATCATAACAAATGATGAAAATCTTGAGTGTTTGTTACATACATGTGCTCCTTGCAAGATTGCTTATCCACACTTGCGGCTCACAACCACTTATTTCAAGCCACTTTCATTATCTTTTTTTCCAATTTTGTAATTCATATTGCAAGGACCTTTCCCTCTCACTAAGACCACATTCTTTAACAATTCATGCTCAATGCAACATTCAGTAGCATTCCTTTCTTGAAATAAATGACCATGTATTTTGAAACCTACAAGCTTTGTCGACCTACCAAAGTATGTTCTGCACAATAAATTTATTGCAAGTTGTTATTGGAACTATAGACTATGCTTGAATATTTTTTTTAGTGATTCCTTGTTTGTAGCACTTTTACTTACAAGTCCCAAAGACAACATGTTGAACACCATTCTAAAGATATCAAAAGCCTCAAGAAGCCAAGCACCCTTAACGTGCACTCTAATCAAATATGCTTAATGTTTTGCAACATTAAGTTTTTAAGTTTGGCAATTTGAAATAGTTGTGCTCAAATGTAGTGGTCCTAGATTAACGTATGAACTTCCATAATCAAATTATGTGCGTTGTCTAATCTTGAAATGTGTTTTGAACTTATAGCTTGTGGAGTTTCCAAAGAGAGCATGCACTTTTTGCCTTTCAATCTTGGATCTTTACAAAAATAACTTGTTAAGGCCTTCCTTAAATTGAACTTGGTAGCACACCCACATTCCTTTATTCCTTGTAAAGTGCAAGGCCCTATATTGTTTATCAATATGAGATGATGCTAGACTCAACGATTTGATCTCATATTGATTTTTTCCTAGTGGCATTGTTGATTATTATTCGTTGAGCTCACATTGCATTTTCAAGAAATTGTTTGTCATGTTGCTAGTTAATATTGGTTGGATAATTAACAATGGAACACTAACTATGTGTCTTGGTTTGACCAAGATAATCATTTGGACATGGTGAAAGAATGTTCAAATCATGGATTTCTTTCACAAGCATCACTACTAGATCATGTATAACAACTACAACTCAACATTTTCATTCCTAGATAACGATTCATCAAAAGTCTTACACAAGTTTTTGGTATATTTAAATATGGAATTGTATTGCTATGGATTTAGACATAGAAGATGATTGTCCAAGACTCCAAATAGAAAGTAGACAAATACATGTCAAACCTAACTAGAATCCATAGATAATCCCAAATCAAAAATTGGAAATGACAAGTTCTTTACACTGGGATAGGAAATTGGAGGTTGTGATGTAGTTGCTCCTTCTCTCATTGTTAGTGGTGCAGGAAAACTCCCTCTTGTTGTTATGGGTGGTTTTGTCAATGGTGGCAAATGTGAAAAGTCACCTCCTGGCCTTCTTAGCTTTCTTTTGACTATAGCAATTCTCTACTTGTTTCAACACCCATTGAGAAGCCTGACCACAATATGGGGCGCTGTAACCTTGTAGATTGATATGCCTATTTTCTTTTAGGAAGGCATGCAATTATCTCTGGCTGCCCTCAAGTTCTTAACACTCCATAACTTGTTCCAGCACCCACCAGCACACCATGAAGGATGAATGGTAAGTGATCAGGAAACAGTTTTCTGTTGGATTCTAGTTCTCTAGCTAACCATGGTGGTTAGATCAGTTGCTATTTTTTTTCCCACCTACCTATTAGCAACTCACAAGCAGGTTGTTAATAGGTAGGTGGGAAAATCAGCCCTTACCTATGCATAAACCCTCTACTTACCTAGTAATTACCTTTTTTCCTACCTATCTACCTATATATGAGACCTGTTTCTTACAGAATTGGTTAGGAAGGTGAAACCAAATTTTAATTCAGTTGAGGTTCATCCACAACTGAGTAATGACAGGCATCCAGTGGATGGTAAGGAAATCCCAAGGCAGCAGGCTTCACTGGAATAAGGGCCTGCTGCATGAGGCACATGCTAGTGCAGGCCTGAATCTGGTAGAGCTCACGTCGAACGTAAAGACCTGTTCCAAATTTTTATTAAAATTTTCTTTCCCATGATACTGCTCGAGTTCCCAGTGTCTTAAAGCAAACGAATGTCAGCTGGGCCTGCCCTTACGCTACGTAACCCAAAACTGTCCTAATTTTAGGTATGAGTCTTCTGTGTCAGGAATGGGAGGACCTTAGAGATGCGGAAAGATGCCCGTGGAAGTTCTGCCCAGGGCGGGTACCTACAAATACAAAGGGGAAAAAAAAGGGGTTGGGTTTCTAACGAATCCACAGTTTTCCCCAGTTAGCAAAAATGGGGCCCGACAACACAGACACAAGGCAGCACTCTCATGCCCAGAAAGGCTCCAAATTGCAATCGATCCAATAATGGCTGAGAATTCAGGACCAGCAATTTCCACCCCTCTGTGCGATCAATCCAATAATGGCTGAAAATTCAGGATCAGCTGCCAGCAATTTCCACCCCCCCTTGATCCCCTGCACATACGTAGAAGAAGGCCCCTAGAAAAAACCCAAATAAATAATAAATAAATAAAAATCCACGTAGTATCGAAACTCCGGCATGATGATGTGCACGCGCCCCTCTCATTGGCTGGCGAAGCCGAGTAAAACTAATAAAAACGTGCCACGTAGCCACAAAACTCAGAGGTCGCTCCATAAACTGTCGGCCACGAAAACACCTCTATGGGAACGTGGCAGGGAACTCCATAGGAACCAATCATAAAACGCGTCTTCTCGCTATTTCCTCGACGGTTCGGTTGCTGCTGGAACGTTCCCGAGAGGGAGAACCGAAAGGATATATATAGGGAGCGGGGCGTCGTCTTGTTTGTATTTTGGTGGAAAGAATCGTCGCAAAGAAGTTTTTGTTGTTGTTGTTTTTTGTCGGCAGTGGGTTTTGATTTTGGATCCTGTGTCTTCAGGCGCTTTGGTTGCCATACGAGGCGTTGTTGTTGCTTCTATTCTCTTCTTGTGATTTTCCTTTCCTTCTGATCGTGTCTTTCGCCTGCCATTTCTGTTTTCTTTTTTGGTGACCATGGATTACGTCGCGTCGTTTTTCGACTCAAGGTCATCGAGTTGGAATTATGCGTCGCTGAGGAATTTCAACAAGCTCTCTTCTCCCGTGCAATCGCATCTGCAGAAGGTTAGTAATAAGTTGCAGGTTTTCTCCCGTGGCTTTGTCGCCATGAGGTTTCTTCTTCTTCTTCTTCGTTATTACATGGTGTATCCCTTGCTTCGGGGAAGTTCTTGATATGGAGGAACTTGATTTTTTTTATATGGAGGAGCTCGATCTTTCCTTTAAGTTCTTAGGGTTGTAGTATACTGGGGAAATTCTCTGCGATCGATTCAAAGAAGATGTGAAGATCGTAGCTTTTGAATACCGATGTGGAAAATTAGGTTGCACAGGGAGTTTTTTTTGGGAGGCGGGGTGTAAGTTTCAACTCGTAAGAAATTTGTAGTATAGTAATAATAGAATAATTTGCAGTATCAAGAGATGACTCTTAAGTTTTTTTGGTATGTTATTATTGCGAATTTCATGGTGGAATTATGTGGGTTTTGACAGGTTTATTTGACCTTAGCTGCTGCTCTTTTGGTGTCGGCACTAGGAGTTTATGTCCACACCCTTTGGCACATTGGAGGGCTAATCACTTCCCTTGGTTTCATCGCCACAACAGCATGGCTTGTTTCTACACCTTCGACACCAGCCGAGGAGGTTTGTGCTTTTGTCCTGTTATCCTTTCTTTCCGTCTCAAGTACGATGATCGCTTGTGGCAATTGAACCAGGCTTGCCAGTGAAGTTATTGCAATTCCATTTGTGGACACATACTGATATTGGTAAGCCTGGATTTTTGTGCCATACAGGGAAAGAGATTGAAGCTATTGGCAGCAGCTGCATTTTTTGAGGGTGCTTCTGTGGGAACACTTGTTGAAGCAGTCCTTCAGTTTGACCCAAGGTCTGTAATCTCACTACTCCCAAACCCATACAAGATATACAACACTTAAACATGGCTATGATAAAGTGATGGCATATGATAATGAAAAAGGTTCTGTTTGATAACTGACATAGACCAACGATTGTAGGGCACATGGTTCCTTGCATGGTTTGTGTGCAGAAAAAGCAACAAGAGGGCTTGACAAGTAGATTTTTCTAAAACTGGAGATGACATTTGGTGTTGCAGTATTGTAGTAATGGCCTTTCTTGGATCAGTGGCGGTGTTTGCCTGCTTCTCTGGAGCAGCTTTGGTGGCAAGGCGAAGGGAGTACTTGTTTCTGGGTGGCATTCTGTCATCAGTTGTCAGCCTGATGCTTCTTCTGCAGTTTTCCTCCCTTATTTTTGGTCGCTCAGCTTTCATGTACAATGTTGAGGTATGATTTTGCTGTATCATTGTTGAGGTATGATTAGGCTGCTAGTTCTTTTCTAGCTGTGCATGGATTTCAACTGCCCTAGAATACCCTCAACCAAGAACAAATGCTGATGAAAGTGTGCTTATGCAGATTTTTGGAGGTTTGCTTGTATTTATGGGATATGTTTTGTTTGACACACAAATGATCATTGAGAGAGCAAACAGGGGTGATTACAACTATGTCAAACACGCACTTGATCTCTTTGTCGATTTTGCTGCAATATTTGTTCGCCTCCTTGTCATTATGGTGAGTCACTATTCCAAGGCCTTTTGAGTACCAATTTTGCAGTTGATGTTGTTTGTCAACTGTGGAATGGTTTGATCCTTCTTTCTGACTTCTATCTCAACTCCCCAGACTAAAAATTCAAGCCAGAGAGAGCGTAGGGATCAAGAGCGACGCAAAAGACGGAGCTATTGAGAATGGATGGAACTTGCACAAGGAGAAAGAGCAATGTGGAAGATGGAGCTATTGCTAATGTAAGAACTGAATACAGTAAGATGGATTCTCAATGAAGATAAACATTCAGTCAGTGCTAGGCAGTGCTGATCATGGTATGAATCCCATGAAAAATCCATTAGATCCATCAGTCGTTCTTGTTGTGTGCTAACCAAGGATTTTGAATGAATGACCATCACAGATTGGCTCTGTAACCATTATAAGAGCTTCCATTCCATTTTCAATTCTCTCAACCCATATGTCGTGTGCAAATGTTTCCCAGATGGGTTTTCTCATTTATGGTCAATGCATGTCACTATCTCCTCTCATAATTTGAAATGACCTCTTCTTGAAACTTAAATTTCGAACTGATTTCATTTCCCATTTGAGTTAGAAAACAATGCTACAGGACTCTTGATTATGATTTCTCGAGTATTTTTTTTTTTTATGATGACCAAGCACTTTTCATTTATATCAACATGATTCATTGTCCTGAGTGGCTATCTTGCAAAGAAACACGAAAACTTTCTTCATTATCATGCAGCAACAGAGAAAGGAAGAAAATGGAAGGATGATGTTCTCAGATGGGACTGATAATGTATTGTATTCCACAAAGTTGTTGTACTGGGCCCCTGATGCTTATGGTAGCTTGTTTTGTTAGCTTCTAAAAACCTTGAAGTTTCTCTGAGAGTGGTAAATTTGTATGAAAGATGAAATAACTTTGAATCACCATACGCAATGTACAAGTGGTATGCATACACAGACAACCTCTACCTTGGGTAATTTGACGATATTGTAATTTGATGTTCTAGCTGGAACCTTCATAAATTTCGTGTATTCAAAAAATCATCTACTTATGTTGACAACTGAATTGTCAGAATTGAATTCTATACAACATGAAAACTCTCTCCCGTTCACAATCAAATGTTCATTCATATGGTATAATGATGTGTTTTGAGTCTTTTGAGTCTCCAAGCCAAGACCTCTGAGCAAACTTCAGACATGACATCAATTCATTGATATCAGAGTTAAGATTTTGAATAACACACCATAAACTCCTCAGGATTCATAACCCCAAGCTTCAGCTACAATTATAATGAACGTGGAGACAAAGTCCAGAAATTATTTCTAAATATTACAAGGATTCATGGCCTAGACTAAATCAGTGTCTGAGTTCAAATCTAACATTTTGTGAGCTCTATATGGTCACTAAGAGGCCTCACCCAAAAAGGTGAAGGTACCACCAGTTAGATGCACTTGTTAATTATAACTTCCATGAAGGAATGTTGAAGAGTGTGATTTGCCTTAATTAGTTGGGGGGTGGCGCCCAAGTTTAGAACTTGTTCCAAGGCTGCCTGCAACACCTTGTAGACTGAATTTCACTAGTTAGCATATGACAAAGCCAGCACAAACAGGGTGCAGCATTATTTGGCAAACATGTGAAGTATCCAACAATTTCAAAAAAGCTCCAATCACTGTTGGGCAGAAAACTGGCTTGTGAACATCAAGCCAAAAGTTTGATATGGTGAATTACAACATGTAAAACCTTACTAGTACAACCAGCTATATATACATACCAGAAACATTCCATCTACACAACAAGAAAATACTTGCATGATTGGAGGACTTGGGATGGGTGTTTATCCTCAAAATGCCCAAATATCTGAGGCCATGTTGCACGGCCTATGGTAATGCATTGATTTCGATGAGGCTTTCATGACATACAGAACCAACCTCTTATTGTCCACTTTCCCAATGTCCCAATGTCCCAATGTTGACCTCATTCTCCAACCACAGTGACTATAATTTTTCCAGTAGCATGTCCATCAATACTGCGGGCCCATGCATCCTCAGCTCTTGAAAGAGGGTATGTGGAGTCCACGACAGCCTTGAGCTTCCCCTCCTGTGTGAAGTTTGTCAAGAGGTTGAGGGCGTCCACATTCGGTGGTGTCAAGAATGTGATAAACTTTTGCTTTGCAAAGGTTAAGCGTTGAGCTGCCATTGAAAGCAATAAGTTGCCAGAGGGTGTGAGGTCAAGCACCTTTCCATCAGGAGTAAGCTGGGGTTTGAAGTAGGAGAATGGCTGGTAGTGTGCACAATGAAACACTGCATCATACTTTTTCCCAGATGGGCTCTTCAGTTGTTTCCCTTCAGGAGTGTTGTAATCCAGTACTTCATCAGCCCCAAGACTTCTGATCAAGTCAACATTGCGAGCCCCACATGTTGCTGTCACATGGGCACCTTCCAGCTTAGCAAGCTGCCAGTTAAATATGTCAGTAATATGCCCTTTCCTACACATGAATAAAAAGAGATATATAATGGTCAAAGAGAAGGCCAATGACTTCTGACATCAGGAAAAGTACAGGAAACAAAATTAGTCAAACAGCTATGAAGGGAAAGATCCTAGACTTCTCAATTCTTCAGACTCAAATGTCCTCCAGGGTTTTAAATTGCTCAAAGTGTAGCGCACAAGAATCTTGGTGGCCTGTGGTAGCCTGGGGCTTGCATACCTGTGGAGAGAATACTTAGGTCCATCTATTATTAGGATGAAAAACCAATAGCTAAGATAGTAGAGGATAAAATTGAGGCCTCAGACTAAGTCACCAGGATGACAAAAACACTTATGGTAGTACTTATTGGGTTTTACACATGCTCTGATGGTTGTTGGCTAAGGCCTTGTGGAAGGCAAGAGGGCAGAGCTCAGAGAAATGCAATATCCACTTATGCCTAATAACAAAGCATTTAAGGTTCAGAGGTTTTGAAGTGCAGACAGACATAGAGGGCATCACCTTTCTAGAGGATAAAAGGTTTCTTAATACATACAAAGGGCACACCTTGCTTGGGTTTTGGTAAGACCACTGTCGGACCACAGACAACATGTAGGCAGGCATAAGCAGAATAGATCTTGTACAAGACCACATTAGGACAAGAAAAAAAATGATGATCCCAGATTATATTTGAAGGTACTTTAATATGGGAGTCAAACCCTATCACTAGCTTTGAACTTTACATCTTGTTATCTGCCGCAACTATGCCCCTTTAACCAGATCCCATCAATGAAAGACAAGCAATAGTCCTTACATCAAAAAATGTGAGTACACTTTGTCTCTTCACATTGAAAAAAACTGGACATGAGTGTAGGATCATCAAGAAAAGAATGTCATACTCATCAATGCTGCGAGGTATATATGGGAAGAAGAAAACCACCCAAGCTTGCAGAGAGAAGGGGAGCACCTGCACAGCGTATGTCCCAACACCACCAGAAGCAGCTGTAATGAGCAGATTCTTTTGTGTTTTCTGACTCCCATCAAACTTCCAACCAACAAGGTCACGGAGAGCTTGCAATGCTGTTGAACCTGCAACACCCAGTGAAGCACCATCTATTGCTGAAACCCCTTCTGGCCTCTTCACTGTTGATGTGATAGGCGCTACTGCATACTCTGCCAGTGATCCACCCTGCACGCCCCTCTCCCCAAAAATGAGTACTTGCACGCAGGTTCTTTGTATACCACAGTACCTCCTTGAGTCTCAGGGTGAGAACTAATCTTTGAAAGGACATCATAAATTTTGTAGAAATGGGTCTTGTACCAAAAGGGCTCAATTGGACCTCCCTCAGATTGAGCCCAATTGGTGTCAACTTCAAGCAAAGTATTTCTAGTACTGGTCACCTTTTCCCATTCAGAAGACACACCTTCTTTAACCCCAGCCAGCTCGAAACCTTATCCCCAACTGCAAAAGTTGTCACTCCAGGGCCAAGGCCAACAACCTCACCGGCAATATCAGTTCCTGAGAAAGTCAGCATGCAGATCAGTCATATATAAAATTCCATTTCTTTCCACTCAACTTCCATTCCCACTCTGCCTCCTCCCATTCCTACACAATACTTCACAGATTCATCAAGCATATATCCCAATCTAATATCCTATTTAATGACTCTAGCACAGGCAATAATGTGTGAAGACTTCAAATAAACATTACAAAACTGGAAGGATCTATTATCTCTCCTTCATGCATTATGAACTGGAAGATCTGCTTTAAAATAGGTGTTAAATTGAAAGTTATGGGCCCATACAATATGAACAATGATTGTATATCAATTAGAGAACAATAGTGCTAACCAGCATTCTTCAAATACATCTGCTAGTATTAGAACACATTTGCAAACAACTAAATCTCAGCAATACACTAAAAAACTTCGATCCTCAAATCAGGAATTCAATATTTGTTGATGAAGTGTGCCAAAAAGCAATTGAAGACAATGATGCATCAGTATCAGTACCATACAGCAGACTGGGCCAACCAATGAAAGTACAATGAATATAGGAATGAATGTCACAGACCTGGTGTAAAAGGAAACTTAGTTGGTAACAAGAATCTCATAACACCCGACTGAATTTTCCAGTCCACTGGGTTCACACTGGCAGCTTCTACTTTGACCAGCACCTCATCCTTTGATGGTTTAGGCACTGGCAGCTCCACATGCTGCAGTTGTTGAATTACAGTTAAGTATCACTCACATGAAGGAATCGGCTGGGAATAGACCTTCAGGTTAGACTCAACTTAGATTGGCACATAACCACAGTGAAAAAAGAGAGAAACCACTTTCTATACCACACGAAGGCACCAAGCTACTGATGGTAGCTTCCAATTTATCTATGCCACCCTTCTGTTCAGGGTACTGACATCAAACTCTAAATGAGAACAAGAAGAGTGACTTGAAAATAAGAAAGGAGACACCTCCCATTCCAGCCTGCTACCCAATTGTTGTATAGTGTGGTGCAGAATCATGATGAGACAATTTAATAGAAGACTTAAAAGGATCAACAAACTGAGGACACTAAGCTAGAGTACATGGTAGCAAGCATTGCCAGAGACATAGAGAAATGGATTGCAAAGAAACTCCACAAAAACACTTTTGCGGAAAACTGCTGTACTAGTTGCTGCCAAACCAAAACAGGTAAGACAAGAATCAGTGCGGTCATAACATTGCAAGTGTCACTGAAAACTCAGCTCCCTCAATCATAGGGAACAACCCAATATATCTTCATAATTGTGGAGAAGTTTTCAATACTTAAGAGTTAGGTTAACCTCAAAAGAAATGAAAGATGAACTAGATGACCTGACAACAAGACTATGAATATGTAAGATCTAACATAACAGCAAGCAAACTCAAAGCTTGGAAAAGAGGAGACAAGACCACAGAGAAATGTTGAGGAACAGTTAAACAATAGTGAGAGTTATATGCATGTTCAGCGACCTTCAACAGCAGCATCTATGGTATTGTCAAGCATTTACCATCTGTCACAAGACAGACAGTACCCAGAAAACCAACCCATGCCGCTGGAAACAATGCAATATGCATAAGGTTTGTAGTTTGCACTAAAACAGCAATGCACTTATGGTTCACATGAACCTCAGTGACCATTGTCCATTGCAACAATTACCCTCTGACACAAAACTCAAAGTCAATTGTGACAAGATGAGAGGCGCTGTTTTACACAATGTTTGAGAGTCAATGACAGTAATATTCGACCTAACAACTGCAATGTGCATACTGCTTCGTTCCACCACAGGTGACAGGAACCTTTCCAAGAGAAAGAAAGAGGTGACAACAGAAGTTTTGACAATGCCCAGGGTAAACTACTGTACCTTGAGAGCTGAAGCACCACCGCCGTAACTAGAGTACTGTACTGCTTGCATCAAGTTGGCCATATCTCTCCTTTTTTAGCAGGGTTTTTTAAATTCCTCCTCTTGCTTGACAGCTTTCTCACCTAAACTGCAACGGAGATATTGCATCTTTAGTAATCAGGAACAAGCATCGACATACAAAAAATTCTTCCTTAGCCCTCCCTCAGTAATCCAATCCAAACAATATTCTCTAGAGACGAGAACGCAGAACAAGCGAAAATAAAGCACGAGAGCTCGGGCAGAAGATCATCTACACTTTCTGCTATCGCAATACGGAGGAAAATAAAACTTTTTTCTCTCTCAAAGAATCAACCCAGAACACAGAGAAGGAACGGGGCCACGGCATGCACCTCTTTCTTCACTAATCTCTCTCTCTCTCTCTCTCTCTCTCTCTCTCTCTGCCCGCTGGAAAAGAAGCGCTCCTTCGCGTTATCTACTTTGATCTTCGGTTAGAGCAAGTGACCAACAAGGATTCACGGATGCTAACACATCAAACACACTGAAAGGCGTCCGAAAATCACAACCGGCGCAACCAACAGCAACCAAAAACCTGTTCTAAGTTCCTGAAAAACTCACCGCCCTCTAGGAGCTCAGAAAGACGCAACACGGACCGCAAACGACGATAATATGTTGATATAGTTACCGGTGACCGAAGCTAATGAAGCTCCTTCTACGAACACATGGAAGGAACAAAGCAGTAGTATGTACCTCTTTCCCTCACCGATGTGCAACTATTGTGTGTGTTTGTGTTCTTTTACTGCCCGCTAAAGAAGAAGCGCTCCTTCGTTATCTGTTTTGATCTTCAGTTAGGGGAAGTGACAAAAAAGTTTCACGGATTCAAAGAGACCCTGGACGCTGGAATCAGTGTGAACCACCACAAGAGAAGCCAGAAACGGCAATCCCAGAGAGACCTGCTCTGATCTTTATCATATAGGCTACTCAGTGCAGTGACGAGCTCGGAAAACTTGGCGCGCACTCCTTGCCGCTCCAGCATGCGAATCAAGAGAGTGCCACGAATGTTTTGAGAGATTTCTTCTTGGCCAGAGTGAACCAGGGCCTACCAGCACGACCATCAAGGATGGATGGTAAGTGGTCAAGAAACAACTTTCTGTTGAGTTCAACTTTTTCCTTTCCAGTTCTTGATTCAGTAGCTAACCATACTGGTTAGCTCAGTTGCTTATTCTTTTTTACCCATAACACCCAAGCGGGTGGGTACTTGGGTTTTTAGTACTGTAGGTAGTGAAAGCAGCCCTCACCTAAGAGAGAAACCGGGTTCCAGGAGTCTTGAAATATAGATAACCAGGTCGGTAACTGGACTGAAGGGTCTTAGGTTTAGGGCAAATGATGAAGTGAAAGCTCTTGAATGAAGAAAAAAGAATGTAAAAAATGGATGAAAAATATAGAACCTACCTAGTAGGTAGGTGTGAGATGCCCTCATCAGGGTATATGTTAGGTATTGGATTCTGTTAAAATGATACCCTAACAAAAAGGCATTTATCGAGGTATCTAAAGCACCGATACCAGGGCAAGTAAGTTCTTAATTGGGTATAGCAGAAAAGTGGAACCGGCAGGTAGGTTCTCTGATACCTGGACCCAGACCCTAATTGATAATAACCGAGTCATTTTTCTATAACCGGCCAACACCGGTATAAACCATCTACTTACCTGGGGATCATCCAGGTACTTTCCTACAATATACCCAAATATATAGAACCTACATCTTACAAACAGGGTAACCAAAGTGAAACCGGATATCAACTAACCCAGTTTGAGGTTCATCCAAAAGGCGGTCATAAAGGGTATCCAGTGGGTGGTGGTGCGCTGGTGGGTGTGATTGATTGGCTGTGGTCAAATTTTCTTGCGAAAATGCTGGGAAGTAGGTACGGACCGAGGAGGAAGGAAAGAAGGCTCTTGAACGTTTGAAAAGAAAAAAGGTTTTTTTTTGGTCGAAAATGAACGGATATTTTGCAATGTGCATGCACCTAGGGTTTTGGGTCTAGTTGTCAACTGACTTCAGTGTGTGTGTGTTTTTAGGAATTTTCGATGCAGACAAAGTGGGAATCATCCGATTTCTGATGGTATTTATGGTTCTCCATTTATTTTTTTAAATGAGGAAAAGTCAGCTTTTCAGTGGAAAAAATGGTGCCATCGCTATAAAGAAGATTTAGTAGGTTGATCTGGGGAAGACAAGGGAAGGGCAGGAGACTTATACTATTTTATTTTATTTTTGGGTGGCGAATTTTCATTATTTCGCGAATTCTTTTTGGAGAAGAATTTGGGAAAAAAAATGTGTGTTTTTCCTTGTAAATTTAATGTTTTATTTTTAAACTGAAATGTGTTTGTTTTGTGTTAAATGTATTCTTCCAAGCAAAAATTCACCATGATGAAAAATAGTAATTTTTTAATACAAGCACTTGTACGTAAAAGGTATTATTAGTATGGCTTATGCCATTGGGCTGATTATGAACTCATCAAACAATATAAGAACATATCCCAAATTTTGTTTAAAATTTAGTTGTTTTTTTTTCCCCACAAAATTGTTCAATGTTCAATAACTGTTGCATCAAAGGTCTAAAATGTCGATGCTCATGTGATCATCTTCGATGCTCTAGTAAGGGATAGATCTTTTCATTTTTTTCCTATGAAAGAAGACACAACTCATGTGAAAGGTAATAATTTGAAAAAACAAATAAGATGACCAAAGGCAAATTCTTTGTGCATTTTCCATGTGATTGGAAAAGGCAAACAAAAGCATCACTATGACAGAAAGGCATTGACTGATTGAAACAGCTCAAGTGTTAGTAGCTAAAGTATCAAACAAGGTATGCACATGACCCCTTATTGATCTTGGTGTGAATTCAAGTGTCATTTGTCCCAACTGTTGAGGTTTGAAAACTCCATACTTCGCATGCTAATCCATGTTAATCCATACTTCTCACAATAACGCATGTTAATGCATGTTTCCCACAACCCTAATCCAATAAATGTTTCCCCATTAATCAATTTCTACATCTCTGTGTTAACCCTATTAATCTCATGCTTATTCCATGTTCATGTTCATCCTTAATCCTTCCTCAGACAGGTCTCAAATCCAGAAGGGTCTATTTTCATATCCTTCTCCTATACCTTCATCCCTTACATTTTTCTCAATAATCAATTCTTCACAATTTCATGCTTCTCTTATTAATCTCTTTGGATTAGTTTCCCAAACTAATCCAATGTTAATCTATGTTTCCCATATCCCTAATTTCTTATATGCTTTCTCACTAATCAATTTTTGCATCTCTAGTCTTCTCATTTCAATCCCATTTTAATCCATGTTTTTCATATCCTTAACTCCTTACATGCTTCCTCACTAATCAATATTTGCAACTTTGTATTTGCGCTATTAATCTAATATTAATCTATGTTTTTCTTGTTAATTTCTTGTTAATCCATGCTCTCCATAACCTTAGTGTGACCTTTTTCATGAATTGTGTAAATGTTCAAGTGTGAACTAAACCTTGACAATAGAGCTCAATTGTAAATATATATTTTAAATTAATTTCTAATGACAAAAATTACTCAAAATTCAATATCTCTCACATCTTAAGTAAAAAAATATTGAATATTCAGTCATAAAATTATTTAATACTCAATAACTCATGCATTGTAGGTCAAAACATTACAATACCACCTCAATGCATTTCTAGGGTTTTCCAACAATACCAAGAGCATGGACCTGTGGTTGGGGAGATTTTAATGTGACATAAACCCTAAAAGGTGAAAGCAAACCTACTGACCAATTTTGGGAGGCAGTTTGGAACAAAGTGTGGATGACATTTTGAGAGTCATTTGATATCTTTTTTCCATTAATCACTACACTTGTGCATATTCTGGTTCACTTTCACCTTGCTGTATTAGGTAGGTCTCAGTGTTGTGAGGGTATTGAATTGGCTCAATAAAAATCGAAGGTTCAAGTTCTTATCACTTGAACCCAAGTTGACACCCGAGTTGACACCCTTTTGTTGGAACTGGCACAAGAACTGAACCTTAAAACTAATCAAAACTAATCTTTTGATAGATCTGGATTCGAAACCAAAACTGTGAAAAAACATGTGAGGAAAACAGGATCAAGTTACTTAGGTCAGAAATGTATCCATATGTGGTATGGTACCACCTGAATCACAATTGTCTTAGGTAACTCATAGAATCTACATTTTTTTCACTCTTGATGCTTTGCTCCTCTTCCACAAACTTCTGAATATGATCAATTAGTAGTGGTGTTGGAGCAACAATGATCTGGGGACCTACAATCAAGAGAGAGTACCCAAATTTTCCTTGGGAGGGAGGGTGGGGAAGACACCTTAACTGGGTTGTCAATCTTGACTCAAGGGTGGGTGGAATTCCACAGCTGCTATCCTTCGGACTCCATGGATTTCATGTGCTGTTGAGTCAGCGTCACCCAACTGGCCTGCCTCCAGTTTATGGAAGAGGCACTCATTGGCCCCATCAGCAGGTCCAGGGTGAAGGCCCATGGTTTCTATACTCTGGTCATCTACTACAGTTTCAGGTGCCTTTGACTTGCTATCACCAGACAGACCTGCTTCCTGTTTCTGAAAGAGCCACTCATTAATTCCATCCCTTGGAAAAGGGTGATGGTCCATGGCTGCTATAATCTGGTCTCCTACTACAGTTTCAGGTGCCATGGACTTGCTATCACCAGATGAACCTGCCTCCTGTTCTTGAAAGAGACACTCCTTCACTCCTTCAGGAGGACAAGGGTGCAGGTCCATAACCTCTGTAGTCAGGTCTCTTCCCATGGTTGTGGGTGCCAATAACTCACTATCACCAGAGGGGCCTGCTTCTTGCTTTTGGAAGAGGGTTTCATGGACCCTGTCAGTGACAGAAGGGTGGAGGTCCATGCCTGTCGTCATTCTGTCTTCCGGTGTGGTTTCAGGTGCCATTGACTCCCAATCACCAGATGGACTTGCCTCCTGTTTCTGGAAGAGGCTCTCATCCTCTCCTACAGTTTCAAGCACCACTGGGGATTCATGGACCCTGTCAGCGAGAGGAGGGTGGAGGCCCATGGCTGTTGTCCTTTGGTCTTCCTGTGTGGTTTCAGATGCCATTGACTCCCTATCAAAAGATGGACTTGCCTCCTGTTTCTGGAAGAGGCTCACATCCTCTCCTACAGTTTCAAGCACCACTGGGGATTCATGGACCCTGTCAGCGAGAGGAGGGTGGAGGCCCATGGCTGTTGTCCTTGGGTCTTCCTGTGTAGATTCAGGTGCCATTGACTCCCTATCAAAAGATGAACTTGCCTCATGTTTCTGGAAAAGGCTTTCGTCCTCTACTACAGTTTCAATTACCACGGGGAATTCACGGACCCTGTCAGTGAGATGAGGGTGGAGGCCCATGGCTGTTGTCCTTGGATCTTCCTGTGTCGATTCAGGTGCCATTGACTCCCTATCAAAAGATGGACTTGCCTCCTGTTTCTGGAATAGGCTTTCGTCCTCTACTACACTTTCAATTACCACTGGGGATTCATGGACCCTGTCAGTGAGAGGAGGGTGGAGGCCTATGGCTGTTGTCCTTTGGTCTTCCTGTGTGGTTTCAGGTGCCATCAACTCCCCATCACCAGATGGACTTGCCTCCTGTTTCTGGAAGAGGCTCTCACCCTCTTCTACAATTTCAAGCACCACTTCTGATTCATGGATCCTGTCAGGGAGAGGAGAGTTGAAGGCCATGGCTATTGTCCTTTGGTCTTCCTGTGTGGTTTCAGGTGCCATTGACTCCCTATCAAAAGATGGACTTGCCTCCTGTTTCTGGAAGAGGCTTTCGTCCTCTACTACAGTTTCAATTACCACTGGGGATTCATCGACCCTGTCAGCAAGAGGAGGGTGGAGGCCCATGGCTGTTACCCTTTGGTCTTCCTGTGTTGTTTCAGGTACCATTGACTCCCTATCACCAGACGAGCTTGCCTCCTGTTTCTGGAAGAGGCTCTCATCCTCTCCTACAGTTTCAAGCACCACTGGTGATTCATGGACGCTGTCAGTGAGAGGAGAGTGGAAGGCCATGGCTATTGTCATTTGGTCTTCCTGTGTGGTTTCAGGTGCCATTGACCCCCTACCACCAGATGGACTTGCCTCCTGTTTCTGGAAGAGGATCTCATCCTCTCCCACAATTTCAAGCACCCCTGGTGATTCATGGACCCTGTCAGCAAGAGGAGCGTGGAGGCCCATGGCTGTTGTCCTTTGGTCTTCCTGTGTGGTTTCAGGTGCCATTGACTCCCTATCACCAGATGGGCTTGTCTCCTGTTTCTGGAGGAGGCCCTCATCCTCTCCTACAGTTTCAAGCACCACTGGTTTGCTATGGCTGGATAGGCTTGCCTCTTTTTGGAAGAGGGACTCAAGGTGCTGTAGAATAGAAGCTCTTAGGCCTGATGCATCTTCTGATGGAAACCAGCTGCGACCAAACTGAAAAGAGGACCCATGAAAAAATGAAGCTTAATCAAAAAAATGGTTTGAAATATTACGGAGAAGGTGAGACACAAAATTTTGAACATATCATTGAGATCAATTGAATGTGCACAATTGCTTCAAGGAGGAAGACAGTAATGCTTCTCTAGGAGAATTGAGTCTTACCAAGTCTCTACTGTCCAAATCACACAATCTGAAAGTTGACGGGGCATCTTTCACAAAGAGCTCAATATAGTGGAGGAGAAACAAGCCACAATCTGACTCATTGTCTTGCAAAGGAACCTGGACAGCAGTACACAGATTATCTTATGCTGAGTGACCTTAATGGTTCAAGTCTACTGCACTCTAGATGCTGCTATATTTGTGGAGAACATCAATGGTTGAGCTGGGGGCAAAGGCCTTTAAGCATCAATGCCATTGACTTCAAATCCTTCGTCTTTTTCAAATCCCACCAGCCTGTTGCCAATGCATACTAGCCTAGACAGGTGTGGTGAGATTTCAATGGTTATCTGTATTTCGGAAAACTTGTAAAATTTGCTGAGATGAACACTACAGATTGTAGAAGGATCTGTTACCTGAACTCTCCTACCTCGTATACTTTCAGCCTTGAGAGGCAAGGTTTTAACAGACAAATCCTCAATGTCCTTATGGAGCTCTCTTCTGTACTTCCATTCTGCTACAAGGTAACTGCATACACAGGAACCAACCTAGCATCACACAAAAGGATTTGGATGGACTTATCTGGAACACCCACATTGAGGGTCTATCTTTCCCTTTCATGATGACCATGTAGATATCAAAATGACACAAAAACAATAACATCAAATACTAAACCAGACAAGGAGAGGTCCTGAACTTACCTGCGTAAACAGTTAAACACACCTTGGCTCTTATGGCCACCAGTGATTAGAGAATCAAGATGGATAATGCAGCACTCAGAACTGCTCTGCAAGTCACCATCAGCTCCAGGAAAGCAAATAATTGCAAGGCTCCAATGCAACCTGCATTTCACTAAAACAGGTTGGACATGGTACATAATAACCTTGCAATTACAAGGTGCTAGGAAAACAAGAAACCTCTTTAGATAGATCTTTATGAACTTGCATGCCAAGACTCACTTTGGACAACCCTCTTCAAAACAAGCATAGCGAACGCAGTTGACATAAAACAGATATAGGAAAGCTTTATTAATCTTGCAAGAAAGAGTCAAAGTTTACGAGTTGTGGATTGGGACAAATAAGTAGTCCTTCTCGAAGATATTCATCCCTTTTGTCCACTTCCGTAATTTCAAGAAGTCCCCACCACCCTTCTTCTTCTGGTGAGTCCAAGATCATAAAATCCGCAGCTTTGATGTTAGCCACTAAATAATGATGTAAATTGCTTCAAAGTGACAACTAAACTTACAGTTCAGACATCCAGAGTATGATTTAAAAGGATTTCAAAAAGGTAAAAACCCTTAACTGAAACATACTGACTCAAAAAATGCTATCATTGAAAATTGAATTTTTAAAAATATACAATAACAATTGGACATTGTTCCATCTTTGCACTCATGTGCTGAAGGCTCACATGTTATAGATACGTGTCTATGATTGAATGTTATTCAAAATGTCTCATGTATCTTGTCAAGGAATTAACAGAAAAGATCTAGGATACAACCAATCCTGCAAAGAATGGAGCACTTCATGGAAAGCACAGAGGGGTTTACCTTGCCCCTTATGACTTCACTCAGCTTTTTGTAGAAAAAGCTGTTAAAGAAATGGAATCGTTTCTTGTCTTCTAGTGTCAGAGCTTCAGGCCTCTGTATGTACCTGATACACAGTTGAGGTCAAAAGGTCTGCAAAACCAATCACTATGGAGAATGCTGCATAATAATGGCATTGTATCATACAACCAGGCCACAACTGAATTGCCATCATACTTGATGTAGAAGTCAATCACTGTATCATTCAAGAACTCCTCTGGGGCTAACCGGAGTAAATCAGAGTGCACAATCTCCACAGCCTCAGGATCGTCCCTGGTATTAAGAAGAAGACTGTGAGGAATTGTGACCGAGCAACCGTCTTAAATTCACCTATATAAAGGAGATAATGATCTGCTTCCCTAAAATGAGTGTTTGAATTGCATCAACTGTAGAAAAAGCTGCTACCCCAAACTATGCAACAACTTAGAAGAGCTAAGACAATAGGGTACCTAGATGGATATGCAACCTTGTGGCCCTCCATCCTGTAATTGCAATTGTAGAGCACCAGACAAATAAGAAGAGAATATGAAATTGAACAACAGCAATGAAGTAGGATCTGCCATCTAATTAACCGAGTGTCACCTTACAGGTACTGCCTCCATTTCAACTGGACAACAAAATAATCCATTCTTCCTACAAGGGATCTGAATCCCCTGAGTTCCCACACATTTCAGATGACCCTCATTATGCTGCATGGCTTTGACCAATAAATTCTCACAGGGTCTAGTGATGACCCTCGACCCACTTGAGAGGCAGCCATGAGTACTAACAGGCTATGAGTTTGATGCTGATATGGGAGAGCATGTACTACACCATATGTAAGACAGGCATGTGGCCATAAGTTGCAAGGAGAAGGAATATGTGAAACTGCAACACATGCAGATTGTCAGGGCATTTTGTGTGGAATTTAATGCCCTTGGAAGAGCTGGTTAATAATGCAGCAAAAATGGAAAAAAGAAAGAAAGAAATGTTAGAAGGATTTAAAACTTGACCTTTTGGCAATTGTGTTGCATGAATGCAGCAGTTTAGTCTGATCAGAACCTGAAAGGTTACATGTGGAGCCTGTACCCCCAATCTGAGTATCCTCTTCGTCATCAGAGGTTTCAAGCTCCAAAGCTGTGGCCTGTAGCCAGAAAAGATTGAGAAGATTTTACCTCACATGCAACGTCAAAGTGCAGACTGGGATACAGACTTATTTGGGATCAAAACATCCAACAAATCCTTGACAGGAAAGGAACAAGATAAAGCATGGAATCTGGAATCAACAAACTGGAACTGTCCCTCAACTATGATATGGGCCGAACCCCTTAAATCAAATTAATGGCAGTAAAAGTTCAGACTCCTTACTTGGGTCCCTCCCACAACTGCTGCCTCAAATTTTCTTTTTGCTTTATTTTGGTCAAGTGATGCATTTGGTCTCTGCAAGGAAAACAGATCACACACAATCCTGAACATTCAACCTCCATGCTCTATGCACCCAAACTGACATGTAGATCACATGACCATGTCAATGATAAGCAATTGTCTTATAGTAAGGCACAAGCATTTATGGCTGGGATTTAGGGGCAGGGAGAAAGAGGCAGACCTTAGCATCTCGGTGAATAGCTGGTACAGCAGACTTCAATCGCTCCAAAAAACTCCACTTCCTCCTAAAATCAGACACAATCATTTGTGGCAGCAACATCTCACAAGAATTTTAAAGGCAACATGGACTCTCACCTATCACCTTGGAACAAATTGAGGTGCCAACATCCTTCTTGGCACATGCTTATCAGCACATTTGAAGGGATTGCAAAGTACCAAGTCCTATGTCCCCCCGACTCCTCTTCATGACGTCAACTGCCACAGGGGTGGGCTTCAGGACCACTTGCCTTTGTTTTACCCAACATATGTACCTATGAAATTGTGGAGAAAACTCCACAACACTTTCAAGGTAAATATGACAATGAGTGCAGTCATAACCTTATGAGACTCACTCACAATGATTCAGATCATCACCTTTACTAAACATAAATGACACATCAGAAAGACTTCACACCTGCAGGCAGAGCACAACAAGACACCACCACCTTCTCCTGAAACATGATGCAGGTTGGAAGAGATCTTCTGGCAATGTTTGCACATGATAGAAGAATCAAACTGTTGACAATCCAATCCCTCTCCCTGGAAGTACTCAGCTTGCTCCTTTGGCAAGCCACAATGCCTGAATTTTCTTCTCTTTGAAGCTAGAACTGTCATGTCGAGATAGAGGGATGAAGGAGTACAGGCACTTTGCTCTGGCAGATCCCCTTCCATTAGATCAGTGATCTTCGAGTCCCTTCCAGAGATTCGTGTATTAACCTTGCTGACAGTTTTAGGACTTGCATTGCCATCTGTCTGGGCCATACAAGTTAAGAGTGTAAAAGAGTCTCTCAAAACCATTTGGCCCAGTTGTGGGACACCATACTAATAGCTAAACTTTCATAACAAAGTTCAGGTTGACCAAATTGATGAACTACAAACCATGAAAGATCAGATTCCAAAGAAATATTCTGCTGATTTGGTACATTCCACACCTCTAGCTTCTCCATTTTTCTTAAGAGCACGTGACTCAATCCAGGCAAACGAAAAGCAAATCAAAGGCCAAACCCATTTAAGTGTGGAAGATCAACCTCTTACACATCTATTTTGATGATTTCAAACAGATCTCCCTCTGGCTTGTACTCTGTTTTTCTGAAAACATATATATGTAACTCAGCTGAATCAAACTAATGCTGAAGCGAAGGCCAAAACCTTTTAAAAAATCTTGTGACAAAGATCGAGTGCGGTGGGCTTGCCATTCATCATCTGCATCAGTACCTGTCATCTAGCTCAGTCATTTAGGATAACTTCTCAAAACATTCATGCCTGAGGTCCCAAAACACAGACCTGGATAAATAGAATGCATTCAACTTGCTTCCTCTGCCCCTCTGTGCAGACATCTAACTGATTCTTGAATATCTATAGTGTGAGAATTCCAGCTTGACAAACCTAGTGAAAAATGGCCTATAAAAGAGCAACCCCATTGTCTTGGTGATCCCAAAAAATTGAATGTCTCTGATTTCTGCATTATTCTTAAAAAGATATGCAAATATGCACTTCACTCAGGCTATGAGACCAAAACCTTTTGATAGAAAGTCCTGTGACAGAGATCGAGTGCGCCACGCCTGCCGTCCATCATGTGTATCACTACCTGCCATCCAGCTTGGCCACCTTCCCTTCTTAAACATGTATCCTCACAACCAGAACTTGGTACTAGGTGAAGCTAATGCTCTCTTGAAAGTTTCCTTCTCTGGCCCTCTATACAGGTGTCTACATTGACTGTTAAATGTTAATTGCACAAGCCCAATAACACCTTCTGGTATTTCAGTGAGATATGTGCAATGACTTTGAGCATTTGAAAACTCATCAAATGTTCAACAAGCTGAAGCAAAAGTGGGCAATGAAAGCAAGGAAATGCATGATTGGTAGCTGACAACAAGACTAGACATGGCATGAGCTCTACCTGCAACAAAATCAACATCTGGTGCAAGTTCAAGTTCACTACGAGGAGTTGCCTGCAAAAGGAATACACCAAACTAAGTATTAGTTGCAGTGCAGCCAGAACTGTGAATCCAACCACATGTTCCTTGAAAGGGTTATGCTACAATTTCTATTGTATTCCTGCTCTAGCCATTCACCATCGTCTGCAATGTCGTTCAAAACATCACTCAGGGAACCATCCTTCTGCCAATCCACAAACTCTTCCCCCTCAGCTCCAATGTTGTTATACTCTTTATGCCCAGGAAAGTCACTTGATCACCATGCAATCCCTACACAAAGAACTGATACTAAAAGAGTATATGATAGCTTGCAAGGCATACTTGTCTACTTTGACTGCTTCTCCTGGATCGTTTCTTGCTCTGGAGACTGGCAAAATGCTGACAACCTCTGCCTCTATCTTGTTGCACAATCAATTGACGTTGCTGCTTTTGTTTACTGTTTCTTGATTGGGTTTGTCGTCGCTTTCGCTTGATGCATGGGGTCTCGTCACCGGAGTAGTTGCTCAGTTCTTCAGTCTGAGTTTCTTTGTCAGTTTCTGACTCAAGAAAATGTTGCCGAGCTGTGTCCATATTGTCCACTGTAGTCTTCTGCTTCTCCATCTTTTTAGAACAACCTTGGCAAGCGATAAACCGCCCAAGGCAATCAACCGAGGCACCACTTCACCATCATCTGCAGAAATTGAAACCCTAGACAAGAAATTGCCACCTCTGAAAGTGTCAAAGATTGCTCACAATATTGGAAGCAACGTTGCTCACTCATCAATACTTCTGGCATACCCTTGAACTGAGAAGCTAATTGGTGAAACAACACATGGATAAGGTCTTGCGATCTTGATGTCGAGCAAAAAAAAAGGAAAAGCTCTCTTAACGGCAGGAAATGAAAAACAGTATCTACGTGATCCCTAATGCCCCGTCCCACGCCCAGAAAATTTTCTCAGACAAAAAATCACTCAAGCTGCCGATCACCAATCCAAAACCCTAGCAACAAAGAGCTGCGAGAAAGATAGCCAGTGACATACATACACAGATGGATCTTCTGTATGAAACACCACCAGACAGAGAGCCATCTGCCCCCGCTCGACAATACCCTAGGGGAAGGGGGGCGAAAAAAACGGAAAACTTCGATTATGAGTTCAGAAGTGCAACAGACCTGACGCTTGCAACTCCTCCCGCTTCGTAACGCATACGTGATAAGGCCCGTCTCTTCTTCTTCTTCTTCTTCTTCTTCTTCTTGTAATCCTCCACAAAATGGCTCCAAATTTCTCATAAAACCGATGTTGTTATACATAATGTCTGAAGCATCCTTTTCTCGTTCTGCTTCTTGTCCTCCACCTCCCTTCTCCACGTTCCCCTCCTTCTCCTCCTGCTACCTCGTGTATTCCTTGAAAACCTTAAACCAACAGAGCCGTTCTGTTCTCGCACCGATCCTTCCCAGCATCAGAAAAAAACAAACAAATGCACACAAGAAACCCATAAAAACGCGGTTAATGATTCACGAAGTTCGCATTTAAGCGACAAGAGATTTGCAGTCTGCCATTTCTAACGCCATCGCTACTACCTCGCGATCTGTTCTGTTTCCCAAAGAAAACAGAACCAGACGAGGTTCGTGTGCGACCCTTATGCGCGGGTAGGTAGGTAAACTAGGTGTGGAGTTTTGCCAGTACTTAAATTAAATAAAAACAATTCTTGTGACCTAAAAACAAAACAAGACTAGCGTCTGGCACCAGCCTGCGCCAATGCTTTTTTTTTTTTGGCGAAATTTCGCCAAACTTCGACCTGAAAAATATGATTTAAACCTATACAAAGGTTTTTTTCATGGAAAAAATGACCCGAATTCGCCAGATTTAGAAGGAAAAACAATCCAAATCGCCAGATTTTAATGATAAGCTCCAGTGGGTAGCAAAGAATATAGAAGGATTCTGAGTTTTTTTTATTTTCATATTTAGTATATGAAATTTTTTAAATCATACAAATTTTTATATGCAAATAAATGGGGGCGGGAGAGCGCATGCCAAGGGCTCAAAGGATTGTAAAAATCGCTATATTTAGACATTTGTTCCTAACATGTCACCAGAACACAAGAGGTTTCCTAACATTTTTTTAATTTACATGTCTGACCTGTAGCCAAATTTGGTTAAGTCCTCTTGTGGATGGTCCCCAGCCCACGTATCTCACAAAATTGAATACCTTACCCTAAGGTCAGTTTCATCATTAAATAATCCTCAAAATAGTGAAATGAAAATCTGTGAAAATATGAAGTTCACATGTTGAAAATCATTATGATTATCAAAGGCTACATTCTGAATAATTTCACTACTCATATGACAATATTATAGCAGATGATGGGGCCAAAAAAAAATTAAGTATATTTATTATTTGTTTTGTCAATGTGGAAATTGACCTTAGGCTACAATAAAAAAAAACAACAAGGGGTTCACAAATTTTTAAAAGGAAAAAATATGGATTATCATACCGTGAAACAATTAATTTTTGGCTATCTAGGTCATTCAACACCCCATTTTTAGTCTTTCTATATTCCAGCTCTATAAAGTTACCTTCACACTTGGTGTTAAGAGAAACCCTACAATTATTAAAAAACACAACCTAGATTAAGAAAATGTACAAAGGAGCAGGAAAAAAGAAAAGGGCAAAATTATAGGACGTCAAGTTGGCCCAAAGTAGATGTCAAAATCTTTCCATGTCTAGAATCAATCACTTGTAATAGGTCAGCCATATTTCTTCATGTCAAAAATCAATGGCCTACAATAGTTCGACCATGGTGACAAAAGGAGTGTCTTGAAAGGATAGAAGTTGGAAAATAGCTAAACTTATGGCGCTCACTCAACTTAAGATGGAAAATGCTTGCATCTTTATAATGTGATTGAAATTTTTTGACAAAAAAAAATGACCAAAATAGAAAGATGAGGGCCCTCTGGACCTTTCAAGCTCCAAATGGCATTAACATAATCATGTAAAAGCACATTGGTGTGTTTGTGTAAACAATTAAATACCTCAATTGTTAAAGGGAGGAATTAATCATTGGGGTGTTGGTTGCAATAACTCATTTCCTTGGCTTGAGTTACATCAGAGGCAACAAATCTTTGAATTACGCAACATCAAGGAAATAAATGCACTCGTGTCGAATCAACAATGATAATGTCAACTAAGGTGCGAATGCCATCTTTGGTGAGCACAATGCTAACTTATTGATGAAAGGAGTTGAATGTGGTGGAAGGAAACACATGTAATTATTCTTGTCCCACATGAAAGTCATCTCACACAATGGTCGCAAAGGTGTCATGAACTACATCATGGGTTCCAATGCGTTCATTAACATGAGTGCAATGTAAGAGGTGGATACCCATAAGGTCAATGGGATATGTGCACATGCATCGGGGGATACCTGCAATTGAAGGATGGGGTAGTTCAAGTTGTGTACGAAATGTTATGGAAAAAACAAAAGGAAATTATCGAAATGTTGGGAAAACCAATGAAGTTGTAAGCCAAACGTCAACACTTGGGCTAGAACATGATAAAATTTAGGCATGATGGGCCTTAAATATCCTATTAAAGAGTATGTTGGAAAGGGTATAATGGTGTAAATGTTCCAAGTTGGAATTTTGAAGTTGAATCATTTGTTGTCTAATGTGTTCAAATGGAAGAAGACACACGAATTAAGGGTGATAAAAGGCCACATGTTGCCTTGAGCTATTGTTAGAAAAGAAATGTGTCATTGTCAACTCATGTTAAGGCTTCAAGAATGAAAAGAAGTTGATCAACCATAAACCTAGTAGTTATGATTAAAACAAGGGCCCAACTCCTTAAATAGGCTATTGGGCCGATGTTGGTTATTGTTATGAGCCTAATGTCATCAAAAATTATTGGGCAAGGAACTTGTTTATGAACTGGGGGTCCTTTTGGGCTATCAAATTATCTGGGACCCAAAAGGCGTCTAAACATTTGAAGGAGAAAATAATCAAATGAAATAAAGGACTCTGTGAAGGTGGAAACTAAAGGTGGGTATCATAAAAGATATGATGGGCATTGCACAAAATAACAAGTTAGAATTCCAAAGGCTACTTGAACATCACCCATTCTAAAAAAAGGGCCCACACATCAAACATCCTTTATCAAACATCTTTAATGAAAGATGATATGAAAATTAAGGTGCCCAACAAAACCCCCAAGATTTTTATTCCTTCTTATGGGGTGGTAAACTAGGATAGGGTGGTAAAATGGGATGGGTGTTGAAGTCCAATGGCAAGCTAGAAGGTGACCATGTTATGCATTTTTGAGGTTGGATAAAAAAACCTATTGCATGGAATTTAATTTGGAACATGTGCATATGTATATGATACAATTAAAGGGGGACTTATGGTGTGAATGTCATCTACAATGGATGGAAATAAACAAGAAAGGGAGTGATTAAATGTAAAACATAAAGCCCTAAAATGGGCTAAATCGAATAATGCCCCCCGAAAGATCACCTTTATGAAGTCCCATGGCAAATGGGATGATTATGACATCAGCTTCATGATTATAATGACTGTAAAATAGGGGAGACTTAAATGTATATAATGCACGAACAAAAGGGATGAATTGTATGATATCCCCACCTGCTGCATGAAGTTCTTGAAATATGACCCCTCTTAACACTTAATTAAAAGTATTTGCCACATCCAGCTAAAAACAACCCAGTCGAGGTGAAGGTCCAAGGTGCATATAATGCTATGGATTATTGCTTCACAATTGCCCTTGGTTCTAATTCCAAATTCATGTGGGGAAAAATGTGTTCCAAAAACATCATAAAATTAAAGGCACAAAGCATGACTTGTGAGTCAATATAATGTTTCCCCCACTATAATGGAACAAATTCCACCTGAAGGCTTGTTCATGGTAAAGACGTACGCCACTTTAAGGACACATGCAATTCAAGGTGGAATGTGATTATATGTTATATGAAAACAAAGTAAAACAATTTTAAAAATCCAATTATTGAATCTCAAGGGTGAAAATAATCCCAAAGGAGTTCAAAAACCATCCCAAAATGACCACTTATTGATAAATGCAACATGCATTAGAATGTCAACTTGAAAAAATTAAAAGAAAGTTCAAGGTATTCGTCTAGTTTGTAATATTCAAGGAAAAGTGGAAAATAACCATTTGATTTAGGGTGTAATGTGGTGAAAGCTGAAGTGGTGTCAAAAGACGTGGGTGCAAGAGAAAATGGTGCCAAAACATGAGTTACTTGAGAATATTCCCTTGCATGCTTAATAACTAAACTGCAAAACAAATGTTTGTGAACTAGAAGATATTGTTGGGGAAAAAGGATTGAATTTGAATTAGCTACCAAAGCTTGGGCTCATAAAAACAAACTCCTCCTGTAAGTTTTCCCAATTGTTTGCTAAAATTCCTTTGGGTTGAATCTGCATTTCCCTATGCCATGTCACCCCACCACAAAAAGGCAAAACAATAAACCATCAGGGTAATAAGAAGAGTAAATGCCAAGGTATCACATTATATGGGTCGTTCGTTAATTTATCCAATGGAAAACAAAATGTTATTTATACATCATGTCATAAAGCAATGGGGATGTGGTTATAAAATCGAAAACATCAAAGGCCTAAATGAAAAAACCCAAAGACATCCAATGATGAAACCCATGTCCAAGCTGATGTAGGTGGGGTGGGAGCAAGGGAGGGTATTGAATCGAAATGATCACAAGGGTTTAAATTAGATGAATTGGATGTTTGATAAGAACATTAATGACAAATTAATCTTTGATTGATAAATTAGTGCCCACAAGTGGGGCAAAAGACTTCAAGTGGAGGTCGAAAATGTGTTGAAAAAATGGGGTAGGTTGGGGGGTTTAATCATGGCCAATTATAAGGACCAATAAAATGGGAGGGGGAAAATGTCCTATATGTGCATGATCGAAAAGATTTGGGAGAGTGTAAAATTGGGGCCCCACATTCACACAAAGGGTTAAGGGCTGGTAGGGGGAACTAATAGGTGGTATGTGATTTATTAAAATGGGAGGGGTAACTAATGGGTGGTTCGTGGTTTGCATGGAAGATGAGGTGGAAAATAGGTTTATGGTGGCGCATGATAAAGCAAATGGGCAATGGGAATTATGAGGTTCGATGAGACGTGATGAGTTGCGAAACATGGGACATTTAGTGCCCATGAGGTAGAAGGTCTACTATGAACACATGGCCCATTTTCTAAAAAATGCTTACCATTACAATGCAATCTTAAATTTACAAAGCAAATCACACAATAATAAACGAAATAAGAAACTTTTTAAAAAGTCCTTTGCTAGGGCATTTTGCCAAAGCCAAACCCTAACTTCACTATAGGCTTGGATGCCATGATCAGTACTTTATTAGATTCAACATGACCTAAACATTATAATACCAGAACATTACATGTTTCATTCCTTGTTTTTAGTTTTGCAAGATCTAAAACAAAAAGCACCACACAAAAGTTTCTTAATTTTGTGGTGTAAAGTTAGTTATGTTTTCACCCGCTTGGAAGGCACATTACAACATTTATGGATGGTTGGTCGAGCTTGGATCTTCCTCCTCTTCCTCCTTTGCTGTAGCAGCAATCTGCAGTTGTGCCACATCAATCTCATGAAACATTATGGTTAGGTCTTGTGGATGATTAAAACTTAAATCTAATTGAAATTTTATGGTTGAAAAGTTCAGGATATGACTATTATAATGGGGATAACCCAACCAATCATCGTTGACCTTTGATGGGACGGATGATGATGGATGACAGGATGGATGGATAGAAAGGACGACCACCGCAAGTGGACAAAACCAAGGATATTATATAAGTAGATGTAAGTCAATAGGTAGGAAAGTAAAAAGGTAGGTCAGTTAAACCAAGGTGAACCAACACCAATAGTTGTACTTCCAATAATTTTTTTGGAGTGGATGACTAGCAATATATCATCCACCTTCCCTTTCACATAAGTTTTTTTGTCTTAGGTTCTTAAATGTGTTGTGTTCTTATTCACCTACACATAGGTAGTGTGAGCTATGACTTTATTCCCTAAGTATAGATTATTTAAAATGAACTAGACCTGTGTTGTCCATGGATTCATTAAATCATGAAGGCCTATGAAAAAAATGTTTTATGATTATGTGCATTGTGCATGATCCAAAAGACTTATAATAAATCAATGATGCCTTTACTTAAGTGTATCCACATGTGCAATTCCAAACTTAGCCTCATCAAAAGTTTTTCCGTTTTATATCTTTCAAAGTTATTCATCATGGCACACTATTTTTTTTCCCTTTTTGAGGAAAATTGGGAAAACTTCCCCAAAAAGTTATGTGTACATTTCTTTTGTCTATTTTAAAACTTTAAACATCCCTAACTTTTGGGTTATTTATATGCTTCTTGTTTAGGTCTTTTGGTGTGTTTTATTAATAGACATGAATACATTTATTGACAAAATTATTTCATATGAACACTAATGCACCCATTGAGATATTTTCAAATTACATTTATTTAGCAAACAAATTGTTGACATGTGTAAGTTGCAACTAAATTATAAAAAGTACCCTAACCACACAAAAACTTTTGGTTGAAGATAAGGTTAAGTTGATGCATGGTTGGGTGGACCAATTTTGGTGTCACGTTAACCAATTTTGCTTTGTGGTTGCCATTGCAATGCCCATGTCACTTTGTAGGTTTTCAAATTTATTTAAATGGACTTGGTTTTAAAATTTTAACTTGAATATTTACATGATGCACAAAATCATTTTACAATTTTTTAAAAATCATAAAAGCTATGGACTTCTGAACTCAAAATTCATGGATTGCACCTTTGATTTCCATTTTCATGTGGAATATACTACGGTCCATTGACTAATGGGGTGTGTGTAAGGGACACAAAATTAATAAGATATCATATCAAAGAAGCATAAAAAAAAAGAAGTAATGAATTGAATTTTAAAACTATACTTATGAACTTTTGAATGGGCTAATCAAGAGCATTTTTTCATAAGTTCATATCATATTGAAGGAAGAAATATTTTATGTTTTTTCTACTTAAATGCTTAAAGAAATAGAAACTCTAAATGTGTCATTAATGACATGGAAAAATAATGGAGGAAATCGATGTAATATAATGCAAACTAGTTGTAATTTCCAAATTTTTACCATTTTTTTAATAAATACGGACTTTGGTTTTGTGCCAAATTGGTCCACCTTGTAACCATGCATCAACCGGATCATCTTTTATGGGATATATAGTTGTAAACGACCTTCATTTTAATAGGACATGTTCAACTTTTGTGTGAGAGATACATATGTCATCAATTCCACAAGGCATTTTTTTAATGTTTCTTTTTTCCTTTAGACAACACATTAAATGCAACAAGATTCCAAAACAAATTAAGGTTAGGGTTGGAAAAAAAATGTTGCCTAAATCAAGTTGTTTAAAGTAGGTCAAAGTTTGCGTCAAATATATCAAAGAGTCCATTGAATTACCAAAACCAAGTGAAACTACCTAATTTAGTCATGGGTTGTGTTATGTATGATCAAAAGTCTAGTAACCTAACAAAACTTGGGTAGTGCTTGCATTAAGTATAATAACTATGTATAATGTGTTGTTCATAATTCATTAATGCATTGTGTCAAGTTTAACCTTAATTATAAACAACATCATTTTAAAGGGTTTCACATCATATGTAAAATTGAAGTTCATAATAATAATTGGTTTTAAGGGGTTAACAATTGTATTGGGTTAAAGGTGGACAAGGAATTATGGTGAGGAAAAAGGCCCTCATGAATGATTAGAACTTAACCATTTCTCCTATCATTTTCAAAGATTTGACATGGGAAATGAAAGTGAGGAAAAGGTATGGAAATGAAATTGTTGTAATGTATGCATACATTTTTTGGGAACATGTGTTTGAATTCATCAATGGGCAAGGATGTGAAGGAGGAGGGGTGCAATGGAACATTGCAAAGAACATGGTTAATGAATCTAAAATCAAACAACCACAAATTGATTTTTACATGATGCACACATGTTATGGAGGATTAAAAAAATCATCTAGAGCATGAAGGTCCAACAAAGAGGGTGCATAGCAAGGATTTTAGTGAAATGATTATACTTACATCCCCACATTGCCAATGTTGCATTACGATGTTGATCACACCAGAAAAGATGGCACTCCAACCCATGGATTGGTTGATTGTGAATCAAAGACTAGAAGATTCCAATTATATGTTCCATGAATAAACAAAAAGTTAAAAGCTTGGGTTGTTTCATGCTTGGAAATGGGTCACACATTGCACCAACTTTATGAACAACACAAATGAATGTTTTTGGAGCAAATGCAACATGGTGAGTCCATGACAAAAGATGATTCCTTTGATTTACGAGACATTTGATTCTATGAATGTAGGGCAAAAATGGGCATTTGGCATCATTATGCATTGAGTGTCACATTTTGACACTCAATGCATAATGATGCCCTAAATTCGTGATGTGATGATTTACACCTGAATCTTTAATGAATTGTGAAATTTAATGTACACTCAACTTGAACATGGAGAATGCCCAATCATGTTCATATCAACATTGAAAATTAGGGCCCAATTGATAGTTGACAACATGGGAAATGCAATTGATGAATTTGCCTGACACTTTTGGCATCACTATTGACCTTTTTTTGGTTAGTATGTTAATTTGGTTCCAACCTACATATTTATAATGTTGCATCAAGTATTTCCAAATTTACTCATATTCTTTGTATGTAGATTTATGGGCACTTGGAATTCAAAGGATGCTTCATGTCAATATGAATATTCAATCTAACATTGAGTCATATCTTGGAGCTCTCAAATCTTTATGAGTGTAGATACCTATGGATTACAAGGGAGATGGGTTTATTAGTTAGTGTGGTGACTCATTAATTTAATGGCAACTCATTACATGTATTTGGAAAAAAGGAAATTTTATGGACTTGTAATCAACAAGGTGGTGGAGATAATTGTTCAAGCACGTGTACTAAAAGCATGTGTTATTTGTGTTAGTGATATTGTGCCAAGTCCAAATTTAAGAGGAACATGGCAAGTCAAACCACAAAATTCAAATGAGTTTTGGTACATGGTTGATCATTTGTACATTGAATATGCATCTTGTTCATGTGAAAGGTGGTGGGTGGGAATTTTTGCAAATATCAATGTATAATTATTCTACAAAACTTGGATGTTATGAAATCACATTTATTGGAGTATTGTGGATCTTACTATGGGTTCAATGGTGGGGGTCTTGAAGCAATGTTTCAAACATCTATATGTGCCCCTTTTTTTTGGATAATGAGGACAATGATGATGAGTTCCCACCACTTCCTAATAATGATGGTGAATATGTCAATGATGACATACATGTTACTCAAGCACAACCTGGTCATGCAATTTTGAATTAGGTTTTGACTGACTTTGGTCACATACATGTTGAAGGTTTAACATCATCCTTGCACTTGAACACCATGTTTAATTAAACACAATGATGAAGATGTTCATGATAGGTATAACACAAATTCTAAGTAATTGAACACATTTCACAAAAGTGTCACATTAATTATAACATAAATTACTAGACATCATATAAAGAAATGGAAAATGGTTTAAGTTAATAGGATAAGGCATTGCATTAGGTATAACTTAAACCATATAAAACAACAACACCCCAAGAAATTACCATGTTAGGTGTAGGTGTAACATAAACTATTAGAGGCATCATTTTAAAAAATAGAAAAGAATTTAGGGTCAACAATTTAAGGTATTGCATCAAGTGTAATGCTAAATCCAAAGAGTTTAATAAAATGAATTTAGTAAAAATGTTAGGTATAACATAAATTGATTTGATGGAAATGGCTTAATGTAAACATGTCAAAGTGTTATGACATTAATAACAATAAGTCCATAAAGGTATAATCCTTTTATCTAAGGTGTGCCTCATGTAGTTGTGTTGTGCCCATCAAACATTGATGTATGTGTATAATCTGAAAAATTCCCAAAATATTCAATTTCAAAGTTTACAGGAGAAGAAATGAAGTAAAAATGGGTTATGATTAAAATAACAAGATCCAAAATTTGTATTAAAATTGAACTTCACAAAAATTACACAAGAAACATAATTCATGATGAAAGGTCTCATAACAAGAAGGAACAAAAATCCAAAAAAGAAAACAAACCAACCAAAAAAAAATTTTCAAATCCAATATTGATGAAAAAAAAAACAAGTGAAATCTTTGAGAAAAACTCAAAAAAAAAAGACAAAAAAAAAAAAAAACCCAAAGTGAAGGTCGAAAAAAAAAAAAAAAAAAAAAAAAAAAAAGTGGGAGGAGGGTTGGAGAGGGGTAGGGGAGGGGG